>Ga0105240_10000374_pt1 | contig 83962 bp, 65 predicted proteins | sample KBSC54metaG_FD_80426 | JGI IMG/M metagenome (GOLD analysis project Ga0105240, IMG submission 80426) | Corn rhizosphere microbial communities from Kellogg Biological Station, Michigan, USA - KBS C5-4 metaG | ecosystem: Host-associated > Plants > Roots > Rhizosphere > Soil | place: Michigan, USA...
CCGGGTCATACTTCCATCCACTCCCCGGACAGCCAGTTCCTGCGCCATATCGGTCCTCAACCGCCAGCTGACATCCGGCGCATCCAATGAAAGACCTTTCTCCCTGCAGGTGCCGGGATAGACGCCACCGCCTGCCTCCCGCACTATCTGGGTACGTGAGCACGAACAGGCAAACAGAGCCCCCATCTCCCTCAATTCACGCAGCGCCGCCCGATACAATTCCATCCTATGCAGCTGAGACCAGGCAGACTCGAAGTCCGCGACATCCCTCGGGCCTTCATCCCACTCTATCCCCAAAAAATCCAGTGTCTCGAATATATCCTGAACATAACGCTCATCCACCCGCGGACGATCCAGATCGTCAATCCGCAATAATACTTTCGTCCCCCTCTCCCGGGCCAGCTTCGACGTAATCATAAACGAGAGAACATTCCCCAGGTGCAGGTAACCGCTGGGCGTGGGCGCAAGTCTGGTCCTTACAAAGTTCCGTTGCGAATGCATCCCGCAATTTACCCTTATTCGGCCAATAACCCTGCAGGCGCCTGTCACCTGCTGCGAAAACCCTTTCCAAATTCCACCGCAGCCTCCACCGGAAAATGGTCCGAGGGAGTCCTGGCCGTATACTTGCCGCTGCTATCACCTGCCAACCGGTACGTATCCGTTAGTATCCCATACCTATCCACAGTAAACTGCTTGCTGACAAATATATGGTCTATGCGACTATCGGTCTTGCCGTCGGCTCTGAAATTATTAAAGGTACCATTGGTCGCCAGCCTGATCGGCGATAATTCATAACAATCCCTCAATACGCCGGACTCATTGATGAGCCGGTAGCTCTCGTTGGTCTGATCCACATTAAAGTCGCCGGTAAGAATGACAGGAGTCCCTGCGGAAAATTCCTTTATCTTTAAAAGCACCAACTTAGCGCTCTCGGCACGCGCTCTCACACCAATATGATCCATATGCAGGTTGAACATATAAAAGACAGATCCTGTGCTGATCTCCCTGAACTTCCCCCAGGTGCAGATCCGCGGCAACACAGCATCCCATCCTTTGTTGGGTCTGTCCGGGACGTCTGATAACCAGAAATCACCGTGGCCCAGCAGCTTGAACTTCCCTGTCTTATAAAAGATGGCGGAATGCTCACCCGCTGTCTTGCCATCATCCCGGCCGATGCCGATATAAGTGTAGCCCGGCAGGCTGTCTCTCAGTTCCTCCAGCATATGATGCAACCCTTCCTGTGTGCCAAAGATGTCGAAGTCGTGAAAACGTATCTGGGCAGCGATCACAGGCAAACGCTGTCCCCATCCATTGCCCTGCATGGAATCGCCGTGGTTGGCATAACGAAGGTTATAGGTACCGATATTGAACCGTTGCGCATAAGCAGGTGTCATCCCACTGATGAGGGACAGCAAAACTGCTGCCCCTATGATAAATAAATACCTCATGTGTATTCGGATTATTGATCCCAACCGGGATTCTGTGGTAATAAATTCGGATTTAGCTGAAGGTCGCCGTAAGGGATGGGATAAAGATAAAACTTATCATTCCATGGATGCTGGATCTTTTCCAGCCAATGTATCTCTCCGTAGGTATCATGCTCGAGGGTCTGAGGGTTATCCGCCCCATTGATCTTTTGCGACACATTGATAAAAGTGACGCCGGTGGAATCCTTGGGCTTTGTCCCCTGGTAAAAATAGACGTCGGGCTTTTTATCCAGGTCCAGATCCATAAATTGGTTCAATGCAGGAACATACATGCCTGTCCAGGTCTTCGACACCAGCTCGCCGTGTTTCCAGCGGGTGAGGTCCGCAAAACGGAATCCTTCCAATGCCAGCTCGATACCCCTTTCCCGCCGGATCTCCATCAGAACGGGATCGTTGACATCGTTGAAATAATTCGCTTTCATATAAGGGTCCACCGTCGTAGGCAGGGTGTTCCAATTCGTAATGCCGGCCCTTTGTCTCAGGGCGCCGATGGTCTTCGTCCAGTCATCGGTGGTAAACTGTCCCAATTCCGCACGCGCTTCAGCATAGTTCAGCAATATCTCTGCATACCTCATGAAGGGGATGGAGTTCGTATTGAGGGTGCCTCCATCGTAATAGGTATCATCCAGGCTCCACTTGATGGGCATGTAGCCTGTGTAAGTATAATTGAAGACGGGAGGAGTGGCCACAAGCTTGCCGCTGCTGATTCTCATATAATAGGGGGTACGGATGGTCTGCTGCAGCCGTTTGTCACGCCCTTGCGTCTCTTTCCAGAAAGGAAGGGTGTCGTGCCCGGGTATATCCGTAAAAGGCTTGCCGGCAGTGTCCAGGTAGGTGTTGATAAAAGTACGGGTAAAGCTCAGCCGCACGCCATAGGTAGAGCTGGTATACCACCAGTTGGCATCGTTCAATACAGCCAGAGCCTGGTTGCTGACGATGGCCAACATCACTTCCTGGGCCATGGGCGCCGTGCTGATAAATACATTACGGTACGACATATCTGTACCATTCAATGTATTGAGGCTAAATCCGCCGCTGTCTATAACAGCTTTCGCAGCATTGGCGGCTTCCTGCATCCACTTGTTTGCAGTACCATCCTTGTCCCCACGCTGATATTTCTGATAGGTCCCTTCAAAAAGACAGATGCGGGATTTCAATCCATAAGCCACCCATTTCGTAACCTGGCTGCGAGTACCATCGGTCGTGGTGATATGTGCAATGGCATAGTTCAGATCATCCAGCACGGAATCCATTACTTTAGCACGGGAATCGCGATGACCATATAAAAGCGCCGTATCGTTTGCGGTCAGCGGCTTGCTGATCCAGGGCACATCGCCAAAGCGCTGCACCATACCATAGTAAAAATAAGCCCTGAAAAATTTGGCAATGCCAGTATAATTATCCCGTACGGATTGAATGACAAGGGGGCTTGTATTATTAGCGATAAAATAATTGATATTTCTCAGTTTGGTCCAGGTCCATCCTGAGCTCTGCCGGCTGCCGAATGCGTCTGGGCGTATAAGGTTTGGAATGGAGTTCTCGGCGCCATAGTCGCTGATATCGCCATCTTTCTTATAGAGATCGTTGATGCCCGGCAGACTGTCATAAAACGAGTTGGCATATAACTGCAATCCATCCGGGCTGCCGAATACCACGTCCCTGGTAGCGCTGGACTGAGGGGTTTGGTTCAAATTTTTACTGCAACCGGCAAACAACGACACCACCGCCAGCCAGATCAGGTATTTTTTATTGAGACGCATACTTCTATTTTTAAAGTGTATCAATATTCAGGTTTACAACGTGATGTTCAATCCCAGGGTCACACTCTTCAGAATGGGATAGTTATTTCCGTTACCGTTGTTGGTAGTTGTTCCGGTCAGGATAATATCCGACTTGCCGATGCTTTCAGGATCGATGTCCCGCGTCAGCTTGAACATGGGGGAGTAGGTCCAGAGATTCTCGCCCGACACATAAAAACGGACACCGGTGAGCTTCAGCTTCTGCACTAATCCTGCCGGCAGATTGTATCCCACCTGCACATTCTTCAGCCGTATATAGGCCGCATTCTGAAGATACCTGGTCTGTGGAGTGTACAGCTCACCCTGGCTGTTCTGTGCCGTATAGCCACGATATCGGGGAAAATAGGTGTTGGGGTTCTGGGGACTCCATATCTTGCCTTCCTGGTACTTCAGCAGAAAGTTATAAGGACGGTTAAGCTGACCCCAGAAAACGTCCGCCTCGGAGCCGGGATACCAATCCCGCTTACCTACTCCCTGGAAGAACAGACCGATGAAAAACCCTTCCCAGTCGGCGTTCAGGCTGATACCATAAGTATAGCGGGGACTGCTGTTGCCGATGATACGCATATCTCCGGGATCATTGGCTGTATTGGCGCCGTTGGTCACTGCACTATCCTTGTTGAAGTTCTTATACTTGAGATCCCCGGGCAGCCACTTGCCCGTATTGGAGGCTTTGAAGATAGGCTGGAATTTTGGGCCATTGACAGCAGGGTTATCTGCCTCGGTCCAGAACCCGTCGTTGGTGTAACCCCATATTTCACCCAGCTTCTGTCCTGTGTAATAATCCGACAGCAGTTTGGTGGTATTGTTATACCGTGTAATGGTGGATTGATTGTCGGACATCCAGAACCCTACACTATAATGTAAGGGCTTACCGCCAACCTTGAACTGGTCATGCCAGGAAATGGAAGCCTCCCAGCCCGTCGTACGCATATCAGCATAGTTACCCTTGGGCACGGTGGTTCCAAATACAGCCGGTAATGTCTTGCCCACGGTAAACATATTCGTAGTGATACGGGCATAGATGTCGCCGGTAAAGGTCAGCCGGTTATTAAGCGCCGAAACATCCAACCCCAGGTCCTTGGTAGTAGCCTTCTCCCAGGTGAGCCCATCGGGTATCACATTGGGCATGCTGGTAGCCTGTGGCCGTACAGTGTTGATGACGCGGCCAGACTGATAGATCTTCAACAGCTCCTGGTATACATACGAGTCGATGTTCCCGTTGCCCAGTGAACCATAGGACCCCCTGACCTTTATATCAGAGATAGCTTTAGGATCCACATTCCAGAAAGCCTCCTTTGTCACACGCCATCCTGCCGATACGGAGGGGAAGAAAGCATAACGCTGGGCGGACGGGAACTTGGATGATCCGTCATAACGGGCATCGAATTCCACCAGGTACCTGTCCTTAAAGGCATAGTTCAACCTGCCGAACCCACCCAGGATCGCCCATTTCTCATAACCACCGGCAGTAGTGATGTTTTGCCCCACCGTCAGGTTGAGGTCCGTGGCGTTGCCGTTGATGATACCGTTCCGCTGTGCGCTGAACGCATTGTAGGTGGATTGCTCATAGTTATATCCTGCCAACGCCTTGAAATAATGCGCGCCGCCAAAAGTATTCTCATATTCGCCATAGATGTTCGTGGCGAGATATTGTGTCTTGTTCGATGCATTCTTCAGGTCGTTGGTCGTCGTTCCTACATAGGCGATGACACCAGGCGTGACGCTGTAAGGCACCTGCACCCTTCTCTGCTTCAGGGTGCTGTCCGTATTCTGGAAAGTAAGGTCGCCTTTGATACGTAGCTTATTGTTCAGGAACTTGGCGACAAATCCCGTAGTATTCCGGATGACCTGGCTGTTCAGATCGATACCGTTCTTGCCATACCAGAAGTCTCCCACGGTATATGCAGCGGAAAAGGTCAGCGTTCCATCAGGATTGAACAGCATGGAAGATGGGTGCGCTTCATCAGCCATGTTCCTCCATATACCACCGCCCTCGCCCACATTCAGCGGATTATGATAATCCCTGCTCGTGAACTGCGTATAGTTGTAGGCATCCAGCCAGGGCAGCAATTCGATATTGCCTTTCGCCGTCAGGTTGTACATATGGTAGTCGTCGGAGTTGTAGCGGAAGATCCCGTCCTGGCCATAATACCTGCCCGTCACATAATAGCTCGCCTTGCCGGAACTGCCGGAGATCGACAGGTTCTGATCGATGGCTGCATTGTGTTTCTTATACAGCAGGTCATACCAGTTGGTGTTGCCGTAGTACACATAGTTGCCGTTGCTTCCCACATCCACCTTCGGCAGGCTGGGGTCCGCATCCCGTTTGGCATACTCGTTGAGATAGGCCTGGCTGAAAGGCTGTGTCTTGTTGACACCGGCGGGCACCTGGGAATAGTCATTCCAACCCGTCCAGGCGGAGTCGAACATCAGCATATATTTATACCCGTTGGATTCGATCTTCGGCACCGTGGTGGGGCTCTTAAGGGAATAATTGGAAGAATAGGTGATAGTTGCCTTCCCTTTCGTGGGCGTCTTGGTGGTGATCAGCACTACGCCAAAGGCAGCTCTTGCACCATAGATGGCTGCAGAGGCAGCATCTTTCAACACAGTGACACTGGCCACGTCATTGGGATTCAGCAGACTGGGATCACCCTGTACACCATCTATCAGTACCAGCGCATTGCCGCCCTGGCCGATGGATGTAGCGCCCCTTATATTGTAAATAGCCGAAGAGATAGGTTTACCGTCCGGTGGCAACAGGTTTAAGTTAGGGATAAGACCCTGCAAACCTTGCGTCAGATTGGGTATGGACCTCCTATCCAATACATCCCCGCTCACCTGTGCGACGGCCCCGGTGAGATTGGCTTTCTTTTGCGTACCATAGCCTACCACCACCACCTCGCTCAGAGAACCCACCAGCCCCTTCAGCCTGACGATGATGGAAGTGGAGGCATCCGCTTTCAGGACATATCCGGTGAGGGTCTGCTGCTGGAAGCCGACGCCGCTGAAAGAAAAATTATAACGGCCTTTCACAGGCAGTTTTGAAAAATGAAAGATACCCGCAGAGTCAGTCTGTGTGCCGGAGGACATTCCCGTTTCGGCATTGGTTGCAAGCACTGTGATCGCGAACAATGGATCGCCCATATCATTCCGGACAATTCCCGTGACACTGCCCGTCCTGTCCTGCGCCCGCGCAGACAGAGCCACAAAGCCCAATAAGATCAATAGACTTCTTCTCATCGTGTAGTTTTTTCAATTATTAGCAAAAAGATTCCCTTCGCCGTTGAACGGCGTTTTTAAGTTTTGTCGGTATGTGTCGGAGGACTAAGGCTTACCCTTCTTAATAATATACTTACCGTTAAGAGTGGTTACGGATAAATGGTTCAGCAGTGCGATGTCTTGTATGATCTCGAGTAATGAATCTCTCTTTTCAAGCCGCCCTATGAAATACATATTGCGGATGTCTTCATGGGAATATTCGATGTTTACATTGTAGATGGCCGACAATTGATCGAATACATCAGCCAGTTTCTGGTTGTTGAACATATACCAGTTGGATATAGTATCCACTTTCACGGGATGGGATTTGGCAACAGGTTCGTCAGTATGTCGCTCAGGGTCATTGATAGCTACATTTCGCGTGCTTCTGCTGAACACCAGTTCCTGACCCGGCGAGAGATAATAATCCTTCTGTTCCCTGATATCCGGCGCGCCTTCCAGGGATACCAGGACTTTACCTGTATACAGTTTCACTTTTATCTTATCGCTGTAAGGATTGGCATTCACCTCAAAAGTAGTACCCAATACCGTGGTCTGTAATCCATCGCTATACACGGTAAAAGGGGCTCTCAGGTTCTTCGCTACGTCAAAAAATGCTTTTCCCATGACCTGCACATCCCTGGGGGAATCGCTTCCAAAATCTCTTCGGTATCGTATACGTGCTCCCGGTAGCAATCTCACCTCCGAGCTATCCGGCAGCTGTAACAACATTTCTTTTTTCCCGTGATTGTATTTTTCTATCCAGGCGACCTCCGGAGCATGATACACCGCCAGCTTTTCGCCTGATATTTTACTGCCAGGCTGTATGTAGGACCATCCCTTGACGATCAGGATTACCACCGCCGCCGCAGCAGCCCATTTCCACAAAGGCCGGAGCCGCCCTCCCTTGACACTACGATCCGCCTCCAACACTTCTTGTTCCCCTTTGCCGGTGGCCTCGGTAATAAACGCCAGCATTTCTTCCCGGTAACCCTCGGGGAGCGGCGTCCCGCTGTCAGTCTGCTCGAATTCATTCAACAGGTACTGCTCGTCGGGGTTATCCTTTAAATAGCTCAGAACAATTGCAGCTTCCTCTTTGGTGCAATTTCCATTCAAAAATTTTTCTATCAATTCATCGGTTATCTTCTGCATGCATTCGGGCTATGAAAGGATTTCGATAATATATGTACAGTTGAAAGGAGTACTTACCCCTGCTGCGGGGAAATTTTTTTTAAAGGTTCGATGCCAGCAGGAAGAGCGATAAGGTCACCCCGACCTGGCGGATATGACGGAACGCCTTGCTGACATGGTCCTCCACGGTCTTGATGGAGATGCTCATCTGGGAGGCGATTTCCTTGTTGCTGCATCCATGAAAGGCCTTGAGCATGAGGATCTTTTTGCGGACGGGCGGCAGCGTATCGATGGCGGCGCTGACCTCGCTGGAGACTTCGAAGTGCGTGACAGAGGAAGGTTGAACTGCGTCTTTTTCAAGGGTTTGAATATGCTGGAACGCCAGTCTCTTCCGGGTGGTTTCTTTCTTTATGTGATTGATCAGCAGATTACGGGCGATGATAAACACCTGTTTCTCCATGGAATGTTCTTCCGATAAGGTTTGTCTGAATTGCCATAATCTTATGAAACATTGCTGGGTGAGGTCTTTTGCGGTGTCGTGCAGGAGCACTCTCTTTAAAAAGAAGCGAAATATTTTGATGTGCAATGCATTATATACATCCAGAAAGGCAGCATGGTCGCCTTCCTTGAGAGAGATCAGTTTTGGTAGATCAGCAGCCTGCGACAAATTTTTCATATCAGCATGCAAATTGCAAAAAACAGGCACATCGCCGCCACCAAGTTAGGAAACTTAACGGAAAGATAAAATCTGTTTTATTTATCCATCTCCTCGTACAGGAAATAAGGATTCTTTTTGAATGCATTCCAGTCGCGCTCCAGTTGTCGCCTGATACCATCAAACAGCGCCCGCTCTTCCATCGACATTTGTATGCTCCGTTGCCCCTCCTGTAACGCAGCTTCCTCTTTCATCGTCTGTTCCAGATCCAATGCATATTCCAGGAGTTTCCCGCAAGTGGTGAACTGCCCGCAGGCCACCACTTTCATCATCTTCTTCTCCGCCGCATCCATATGATCGTACCACAAGGTCGTGGCCATGTTACGCGCTTCCTCGGCCACGGCATTCAGTTCGAGACAGCCATCCAGCAACAGCGACTGCGTTGCCGTATCACCGGGAAATTTATTTTCGACAGACTTCTCCCGGCTGGCCTTATTAAAGGTGCTCAGCTCATATATGACATTGAAAGCGCGACGGTTGGCCCATACCTCCTGTCCATAGAAGTTACCGAAAAAAATGTCGAAGATGAGCCGGCGCGTCTGTTTGAGATTGATGTCCATCACCATGCTCAATGTCGAATTGAGCCTTGTCTTCAACATTTGCTCCAACACGCTGAACCGGGCCTGCTTTAAATACTTCGTCAGTGAACCCAACGCTTCATCGGACAATACGCCTGCGGCAGGCAGCTGCTCTTTAAAAGAAGCCAGGATTGCCTTGTCCGATGCATCGAGTACGGCGGACAGCCGTCCTATCTGAGGGATAAAACGTTTACCCACCAGTGCAGCCATCCAGAGCAGCAGCAAAAGGATAGCCGGCGACAAAAAGAAAAAACCTATATTCCTCCATGGACCTTCCTCATGCTGCACCAGCAATGCCACAGACCCTGTCAACATAATTAACCCCAGCCAAAAAATAGTTTTTATCCACTTATTGGCGCGGCTCATCACCTTACCTGCTCCCTTTAGAAGGCCTTCTACATTCCATTTCCGCCAGGCGCCTTTTATCTCGGGCTTGGGCGGCAGGTAAGGATCCATAAAGTAGCTGGCCACATCCGTCACCATGATAAGATCAAAACCATTGTTTACATCGGATTTCCTCCGGCGTGTATCTGCAAGGATGGCGCTGTACAAACCCTGGTTGTCATCCACGCCGCCATCCATCAACCCGATCGACCCATCCAGTATCCTGGGCTCATTATCGTAGTCCGTAACGATCATCGCCTGTTTTAGCTTGTCGCTGCTAAGCCCCTTCCCCCCTTGTCTTCCATCACGAAGAGTGGAATAGCTGAAATCTTCCGGGTATACGATAGGTTCGAAACCGCCGGGAAAACAGGAGGAAGAAGCCATGATATCACCCAGCTTTATCCGCTGCAGCGTCTCCAGGTGGGACTGTGTTTTTTTGTCTGCATAGATATAGCTATTCCCTGTCTTGCCTGCATCGAAGGTCTTATCCCTGAGCAGTCCCCCATTGGTCTGCCAGCGGAAAGATAGGCCGCGCATAAATTCAGTGGCATTGAAGCACACCTCGATCTCTCGTCCGCCCTTCTCCCAATACACCCCAAAAGTCTCTCCCTTGAATAGCTTTGCATCATAAATTTTCGCAAAAGCATTGATCAGGTTCCTGTTCTTTTCCTCGCCCGTCCAGGCCATGTCATCGTTGAGCAGCCTCAGCACTTCCTCCAACAGGGTCTCCCCTTCCATAAAGGACAACATGTCCTTGTATACTTTTTCAAACGAAATACCCTTCTTCGCATAAGCAGAATACAGGATACCCGGAAATGTACCTCCCGAGGCCGATGAAATGAATTCCACATTATCCAGCAGACTGCGACCTCCCGTGTATTGTACCTTGTGCAGATAGCTCATAGCTCCGATGCTAAAGCTGGCGGCACGGAAACCACCACCGGACAAGGCCATGGCAATCTTCCCAAAAGGGGTCTTCAGGGGAGCAAAGGTCAGTTGGAATTTGTCGGTCTTGTCCGCAGCCGGATCATGCGAGGGCGTAAAAGAGGTGATCAATGGCTCTTCCATATGAAAGGGTTTATGGTAATGAAACAGTAATCGAAACAGGCTTGAAGCGCGATAAATATATGAAAAATACACTATATTCGATTTCCTAACCTTAATTATTACCTATGAGTCATCCATTCACGCATAAGAAACCTCCTTTCCGAAAGCTCAGAGGTTATGCCTTCGACCCCAGCCTCTCGCTGAAAATGGATACGGTTGCCATCAATAACATCATCTATAAGGTGCCTTGGGAACGGCTTGATCCGGGCCCTGTCGGCGAGTATGTCGAGGTGATAGACTATGACCCAACAGTAAAGAAATTCTATAAAGCCGTCGACCTCTGCGACGACTACATTTTGGCGCAGGATGGCCTGGATCCCAGCGAAAGCGACCCGCAATTCCATCAGCAGTTCGTCTATGCAGTCACTATGACCACTATCCGGAATTTCGAAAAAGCCCTGGGCCGCAAGATTATCTGGGAACCAAGGCTCATCGCACAGGAAGGTCATTACGAGGACTATGTGGCCAAGCTCCGGCTGTATCCGCATGCTATGCGGGAAGCCAATGCTTATTACAGTCCGTTGAAAAAAGCAATCCTTTTTGGGTACTTTTCGTCCACTCCGGCCGATGAGACCCTGCATATGCCCGATTCACTGGTGTTCACCTGTCTCAGTCATGACATCATCGCCCATGAAACGACGCATGCCATCCTCGACGGCATTCATAATTATTATAATGATGCCACCAATCCGGATGTGCTGGCCTTTCATGAAGCATTTGCCGATATTGTCGCGCTCTTTCAGCATTTCACCTTTCCGGAAGTGCTGAAACACCAGATCGCCAAAACCCGTGGAGACCTGGGCGCCCAGAATCTCCTTGGACAGCTGGCGCAGGAGTTTGGCACAGCCATCGGGGATTATGGAAGCCTGCGCGATGCCATCGGCGAGATAGATGAGACGACAAAGACCTGGAAACCAAAGGAGCCGGACCCAAACGATTATCGCTGCGTGATGGAACCTCATGCGAGAGGCAGCATCCTTGTGGCCGCGGTATTCGAAGCCTTTCTCAACATTTATAAAAGCCGGGTGGCCGACCTGCTGCGTATCGCCTCCAATGGATCGGGGGTCCTGCCGCAGGGCGAGCTGCATCCTGATCTTGTGGACAGGCTGGCGGGCGAAGCTTCCAAAGCTGCAGGTCATGTGCTGAATATGTGTATCAGGGCCCTGGACTGTTGTCCACCCATCGATCTTACCTTCGGGGATTATCTGAGGGCCATCATCACAGCGGATGCCGATGCCATCAGGGATGATGACAGGGATTACCGTCTCGCCTTCATCGACGCCTTTCGCAGAAGAGGGATCTATCCGGAAGGTATCAAAACCCTCAGCGTGGAAAGTCTCAGGTACCCGGTGCTCGACATCGGGTATGATGAACAAGGCAGGATGAAGCACTTCTCTTCCGGATCCAACGACGACCTGAATGTTGGCGGAGAGACTGAACAGCTGTTGGGCGCCATCAATAATTTCCTGCGCGATTACGGCAATGATATCAAGTATGTCAATGACAGAAAGAAGATCTATGACATCACAAGGGCCTACATCGGCGGCGCTTATGGTCTTCCCGGTAAAAAGATCGTCGGACTGCATGGCCGTCTGAATGTAAAGTTCTCCAACTCCATGGACTTTGCCAGGATCACGGGTCTGGCTTTTGTAGAAGGATATCGTACCATGGGTATCCGAAGCTCCGGCAAATACAATGGTCCCTCTTATCAGATCACAAAAATGCGGCTGGTATCACGTGTAGGTCCTACAGGCGCCCAGCTCAACCAGGTCGTCATATGCCTGGTGCAGAAATGCGGCGCAAAATTCAAGGATGGCGTCTACTCACCCTATACACCGGCCCGCGAACCTTTTTCAAAAAAGGATAGTGACGGGAAGGACATACCGGAGGACTCATTCGAATTCCGGGGAGGATGCACTTTGATCTTCGACCTGGACACACAGCTGTTGAAGTATGCCATCAGCAAGCCCATCCTCGACATGGATAATCTACAGCCGGGCAAGCCACCGGCAATCAACAGACGGCGTCTCGACTCCCAATATAAATTCATGCACGCGGGCGGTGACGCTGGCATAAATGAGTTCACAGCTTATTTTGGCAGCGGCTGTCATAAGCTCGCCGAACCCTTTGCTCTCTTACACCAGATCTAACACAACAACCATGGCAACGACTACCCGAAAAAGCACCCCCACCCTCATCGACGGCGTCAGCATCCGCATGTATTGCATCGGTACAGGCGACTGTTTCCTCATAAAATTCCACAGCGGCAAAAAAGAGGTTTTTACCATGATGATCGATTGCGGCAGCTGCAGGGGAGACAAAAAAGACTTTACACCTTATGTTCAGGACCTCGCCGCCAGCCTGAGCAATAAGACCATCGATCTGCTGGTGATCACCCACGAACACAATGATCATGTCAACGGGTTCGATAAATGTTATGATATTTTCAAAACGCTTACCATCAAAGAAGCCTGGTTTGCATGGACGGAGGATCCCGCAGACCCGACGGGCGCAGCAGCTGCCCTGAAACAAAAACAACAAAAGATGAAGATGGGTCTGCAAAATGCCATAAAAGCCCTTCAACAGCACCGGCAGGCTTTTTTAGCGGACCAGACGCACAATGCATACAGGATCCCGCTGGAAGAGAACCACGCCGCCTTTCTCATGGGACTGGATACCCTGTCATCGATCAATCTCCCTGGAGATGACAAACCTTCGCTGCCGGGCATGAGAAAGATCAAACAGCTCCTTGAAGAGAAAAAAGTAAAGATCCGATATTTAACCCCCGGGGATTGTTTCCCATTGTCGCAGTTGCCCGGTCTTACATTCCATGTGCTCGGTCCTCCCACCAGCAGGGACGCCATCTCGAAGGATGGAAAGGAGGGAACGGACGTATACAATAAGAGTCTGGCACTCAACAACAGCAACCTGTCCGTCAATGCCTTTTTAGGGCTCACGGGCGAGCTCACCCGTAATGATCTTCCTTTTGCCGGTGTCTATGTCGACGAGCCCCCGGCAGATAAGGTCACTCCTTCACGCACCCCCATGCCTTCTCCCGGTCAGGCCGAGACAGCAGCAGCCCCTGTAGGCAAAAGCAGCGCCAATGTCATCGATGCATATTACGATGCCGCCAACGACTGGCGTAAGATCGACAATGACTGGCTCAACAGCGCAGGGGCGCTGGCCCTCCGGCTCAACAGCCATATCAATAACACGAGCCTTGTGCTGGCCATTGAATTTACAGGTTCGGGCAAGGTCCTCCTTTTCCCCGGCGATGCGGAATTCGGGTCCTGGGAAAGCTGGCATCTCATCGAAGAGTGGATGACAAAAGGTAAGGATGGTAAACCCTGGGCGGAAGACCTGCTGGGCCGCACCGTATTCTATAAGGTCGGTCACCATCTCAGCTACAATGGGACGGCGCTGGAGAAAGGGATCCTCATGATGAAAGATCCTACCCTGGCAGCCATGGCTACCCTTGACCGGCATCGCATTGCCAAAGGCTGGACAAGCACAATGCCGAATAAACCCCTGCTGCAGGAATTGATACGCAGAACACAGGGAAAACTTTTTATCATGGATGAGTTCGAGATCGTAGGGCCGCCTTCCGTTAAGCTGGATCCACAGACGCTGGGGGCTGATGTGTACTCAACATTCAGCAACAACGGCAAACTACTATATAAACAATACACTATTAAAGATCTATAATCCCCTTCACCTACTCAGCCCGTAAGCTTTTCACAGGGTTGGCCAGCGAAGCCTGCACTGTCAGCACGCTGATCGTCCCCAGTGCAATGGCAAGTGCGGCAAGCCCCGCCAGGGGAAATATCCACCAGCTGATGACGATGCGGTAAGGAAAATCCTGAAGCCACCTGCTTAAAAAATACCAGGCGATGGGCGTGGCAATAATGAAGGCCAGGGCCACCAGCCGTATGAACTCTTTTGACAGCAGACCTGTGATCCCCACCACCGACGCCCCCAGTACTTTACGCACACCAATCTCTTTACGACGCTTGCCGATCACCAGCGACACGATGGCGAACAAACCCAGACAGGACAGCAGGATGGCAATAACAGCTGCCGAGCAGAAGAGGGTGGACAGCCTTTCTTCTTTGGCATACCAGCGATAAGTATTCTCAGTGAGATAAGAGGCGTTGAAGGTATTGTCCGGCTCTATCGCCTTATAGGTATCACGCACCAGCGTCATCGCCTTCACGGGGTTATCCGTCCTTACTTTCACGAGGATATATCCTACTGCGCTATGGGCGTTCGGCTTGGCCATCTGCAGCGTAATGGCCCCCATCTTTTCGTGTAAGCTATGCAGGTGAAAGTCCGGTATCAGCCCTATGATATTCCACTTGGGCGCAGCGCTGTCCGAATAATAGGACAATCCCACCACATTCTTTTCATGGAACTGACGGGCCATACTTTCGGTGACGATGACATTCCGGATGTTGGCTGCCGTATCCGCCGGGTATTCTCTACTGAAGGCACGGCCTGCAAGCAGCTTTATTCCCAGGGTTTCCAGGAAATCATAATCCACGATGAACATCTCGGTCTCGATGGCCTTGCCATTATAATCGAATCCAATGCTCCAGGCTGTCTGACTGTGATCCTCTCCTATACCGATATTGCCCGAGCTTCCCGTCACACTGACCACCTGCGGCTGAGCGGCAAGTCGTTGCCGCATCTCCCTGACATATCTCAACGAGTTCTCCGTGTTCTTTATGGGAATGCTGATCACGGATTCCTGCTCGAACCCCAACGGCGCCTTACGCATATACTGGAACTGACGGTAAATGACGATGGTGCTGCAGATCAGCAGGCTGGCCAGGATGAACTGGAAAGTGATCAGACCATTCCGCAACAGCCCGCTACGACCCACGGAGACCTTCCCTTTTAATACCTCTACCGTCCTGAAACGTGCCACCAGCCATGCAGGGTATCCCCCTGCCATAAACGACACCAGCAGCATTCCCGCTATCACATACGCAATAACGGAAGGTTGTAACAAGGCCTGCATGGTCAGCCGCTCCACAAACAGCTGATTGAAAGGTTTTAACAACAGGATGGCTGCCCCTACGGCAATCGCCAGCGCAATGGCAAATAATAAAAAACTCTCTGTCCATAGCTGGAAGAATATCTGGCCCCTGCCGGCGCCGATGGTCTTACGCACCCCCACCTCCTTCGCACGGGTAAAAGCCCGCGCCACATTGAGGTTGACAAAATTGAAGCAGGCGATCACCAATACCACCACTGCTATGAGGACCAGTACATATAAATAGCTTTTCGATACCGTTGCCCCTCTTCCCAGCGCCGAATCAAAATGAAGAGAAGTATAGGGCGCCAGCTTTATCGCATACATATCTCCATTGGCATCTTTCAAATACCCCTTTGCTTTCAGATGAGCCTCATCCGCGAGATGATCTTTCTTTACCAGGTTTCTTAGCCCTGCTTCCACCTGCTGCTGGGTAGCATTGGGCGCGAGCTGCACATATACGGGATGATTCTGGTGGTTCCATTCGCTTTTATCCTCTGCATAATTCGAGGCCAGCTCTATACGGGCAAGGATATTGAACTGAAAACTGGAATTCTCAGGCGCATCCTGTATGACCGCCGTCACAGTCAGGTCCTGCCATCCCCTGCCCGCCTTCACCTTCACGGTCTTGCCTACAGGGTCTTCCTTGCCGAATACAGCAGTGGCTGCCGACTGGCTAAGCACCACATTCCCAACATCCGCCAGGGGATTTGACCTGGTACCCGAGAGGACCGGGAAACCAAACATGCCAAAGAAATCAGGACTCACGAGCAGGATGTCCCTGCCCACTTCCTTATCCTTATAACGGATGCCCCGCCCTCCATACATGAAGCTGGTGGTCCTGATAATACCAGGTACCTCTTTTTTGAATGCGGGCGCAGCCGGATAGCCAAAAGCTTCTCCTTTTTCATCCCCGTCAGGAGCATGGCTGAGGTTATAGGCCATGTAAAGACTGCTGCTGTTGGGTAAGAATTTATCGAATGAAAATTCAAAATGCACCATCAGAAAAAGCAGGATACAAACGGTAAAGGCCACCGCAAGCCCCGCCACATTGATAAAGGCATTCAGTCGGCTGGACTTCAGGTTGCGCCAGGCAGTGAGAAGGTAATTCCGTATCATCGGGTAGTGTTTGGTCCGGCTATAATTTACCAAAAAAACGTCCATCTTCATAAATCTCTAATCTTCAAAGCATTAACACCACCACCCGCCGGTAGGACTGTCCGTTTTCGATACAGGCTCTGTCCGGTTGACCGGATCACCTCAAACACTTATATTGTGTAATAATTACATATCGAGAATGAACCCTTTACTTATGCTCCTACCCTTACTCTTAACCGCCGGCACACCTACCCTTTCCAGGTACGATCACTATCCTGTCTATACGGGCCACGACCTCGGCCTTCATTATACCCCATCGGCTTCCTCGTTCCGCATATGGAGTCCACCGGCCTCGGCTGCGCAATTGCTGTTGTACCATTCATGCAGTGACACTACAGCTTATAAGACTATCGCCCTGCAAAAGAGCGTGAATGGCACCTGGTCTATCCGGCTCGGGGGTGACCAGCAGGGCATTTGGTATAACTTTCGGGTGAACATCGGGGGACACTGGAGCCATGCCGTACCCGACCCCTACGCCAGGGCGGTAGGGACCAACGGACAGAAAGCCCTGGTTTTCGACCCGAAAACCACTGACCCCACAGGATGGTCAAAGGACAAAAGCCCTATCCTCCACCGTCGCACCGACGCCATCATCTACGAGCTGCATGTCCGCGATGCAAGCATCGATGTCTCATCCGGTATCATGCACAAAGGCAAATTCCTGGGATTGGCAGAGGAAAATACTCATAGTCCGGAAGGGTTCTCCACAGGTCTTGCTCATCTCAAAGAGATGGGCGTCACCCATGTCCACCTGCTGCCCTTCTTCGACTACAGCTCTGTGGATGAGGGCCGCCCTGACAGCCCCCAATATAATTGGGGGTATGATCCGCTGAATTACAATGCGCCGGAGGGGTCCTACAGCACTGATGCCGGCGACGGCGTGAAAAGGATAAAAGAGCTAAAACAAATGATCGCCGCCTTCCATCGCAATGGGCTACGGGTGATCATGGACGTGGTATACAACCATACCGCCCGTACCGAAGGTTCTGTTTTCAACCAGCTCGTCCCTGGCTACTACTACCGCCATACAACCGGCGGCCGGCTGTCCAACGCCACAGCCTGCGGCAACGAGACGGCCAGCGAACGGCCCATGATGCGGAAATTTATGCTGGAAAGCGTTTTATACTGGATGAAGGAATACCACATCGACGGGTTCCGTTTCGATCTGATGGGGGTACACGATATTGCGACGATGAACCAGATAGGAGACGCGCTAAGACAGGCAAACCCCGATGTATTACTTTATGGTGAAGGATGGACGGCCGGTGACAGCCCACTGCCGGACTCACTCCGTGCGCTGAAAAAGAACGTCAGAAAACTGCACAACATCGCAGTATTCGGGGATGATCTGCGGGATGGTATCAAGGGCAGCGTGTTCGACATCCACGACAGGGGTTTCGTCAGCGGGAAAACCGATGCGGTGGAATCTGTAAAATTCGGTATTGCCGCAGCCTGCCCTCACCCCCAGATAGCTTATGATAAGGTGAACTATTCTAAGGAGCCTTATGCATGGTCACCCGACGAGGTCATCACCTATTGCGAATGCCATGACAATAATACGCTGTGGGACAAGCTGGCCCTCTCCTGTCCCGATGCTTCGGAAGAGACGCGTAAGCAAATGCATATGCTGGCGCTGACCATCGTGCTTACTTCCCAGGGCATCCCTTTCCTTCATGCCGGTACGGAATTTCTCCGTACAAAAAAGGGGGTTGAAAACTCTTACAATTCGCCGGATAGCATCAATGCGCTCGACTGGCACAGAAAAAAACAATATAAAGACATCTTTAACTACACAAAAAACCTTATCCGTCTCCGCAAACAACACCCGGCCTTTCGCATGTACACAGGCGCCCAGATCGCGGAAAACCTGCGCTTCGATGGATCGACACCCGCCGGCACCATCGCATACACGTTGAATGGAACAGCCATGCAGGACAGCTGGGAAAAAATATGGATCGCCTTTAACGGAAGCAATACCCCACAACAGCTTACCCTTCCATCAGGCAGGTGGCACACCGGTCTGGCAATGGACGGCAGTACGGGTACTCATTCAGGCAGCATACAGCTGGGAGCATATAGTGCAGTGATATTTTTTACTACTCCGAGTACAAACTAGCCACAGGATTGATGGAAGCCGCCTTTACAGCCTGATACCCTACCGTTAACAAGGTGATCATTATCGACCCTGCCGCCGCAGCTATAAAGATCCACCAGCTCAATTCCGCTCTATAATCATACTGCTGCAGCCAGCCATGGAGAAAATACCAGGCCAGCGGTACGGCTATGACACAAGCCAGCAGCACGAGGATAAAAAATTCTTTTGTCAGCATTTTCCATATGCTGAATATGGAGGCACCCAATACCTTCCGTATACCGATCTCTTTTGTCCGCTGCTCCGCCACATAGGACGCCAGACCGAAGAGCCCCAGGCAGGAAATAAAGATCGCCAGCAAGGCAAACACGGTCACGATACGGCTTACACGCACTTCATCCGAAAACTTCCGGGCATATTCTTCGTCCATGAACTTATATTCAAAAGCCCCTCCGGGCGCCAACCGCCGGAACACAGCCTCCGTCGCAGCCAGCGCCTTGTGCACGGGCACTCCCGGCATCAGCCGCACAGACATGGAGTTGAGACCTTTCGTATCACGGGCCAGCCAAAAGACGGTGGCATCCACAGGTCTGTATAGCGAAGCCATCACCATGTCATCCGCCACTCCAATAACGGTCAGCTGTCGTCCTTCGATCCGAACCATCTCACCCACAGGGCGCTGAAATCCCATCAGCCTTACAGCCGACTGATTAAGGATGACGGCATTCGTGTCCGTGGCAAAGGTCCTGGAGAAATCACGGCCCTGCGCCATATGCCACCCCATGGTATTGCCATAATCATACGTTGTGGCTACCGCTCCTATCTCAGGCTTCGAACCAGGGTCTTTCCCCTTCCATTCAAAGTCGGTCACTGTCGAAGGGAGTTCGGTGACAGGGCTGGTGGATTTTGTCACATCCGCCACCATGCCTGTCCGTCTTAATTCATCCCGTAAGATATTGATGGGTATATCGTAGATGTCGCTGCTGTTCATCGTGATGGAGATCAGCCCTTCCCGTGTATAACCTACGGGACGGTCTCTGGCATACTGTATCTGTCTGCGCACCATCATGGTTCCGATGATGAGGGTGACGGATACGACGAACTGTACCACTACCAATACCCTTCGCGCCAGGGGAGCAGAATGCCCCTTTCTCAAACCGCCCTTTAATACCTCTACAGGACGAAAACCGGAAAGATAAAAAGCAGGATAGCTGCCCGCTACCAGGCCCGTGATCACAGTAAACATTACCATACACCCCCAGAAAAAAATACTTTCCACGGGCAGCGTCAATTGTTTCTCCGTCATCAGATTGAAAAAAGGCAGCAGCAGCCAGGCAGTCACCACGGCCAGTAAAAAAGCCAGGGAAGCCGTCAACAACGACTCGCCGATGAACTGCCCGATCAATTGCCGTCGCAGGGAACCGATGGCCTTACGGATACCCACCTCTTTTGCCCTCCGCTCACTGCGCGCAGTGGAGAGGTTCATAAAGTTGATACACGCCAGCAGCAGAACAAAACCTCCGATGGCTCCTACAAGCCGTACAATACTGATGCGGCCGCCGGCAACCTTCCCATTTTCAAAAGTGCTGTACAAATGCCATTTCTCCATGGGATGTAAGAAGATCGCCTCACGAGCGCCCTTTGAATGTTCTTTCATGATATCCCTGATCTTCGCGTTCATCCTCCCAACATCCGCCTGATCGCTGAGCTCCGCATAGATCTTCCAATACCGTATACCCCAATCCTTTTGTACATCTTTGAACCAACCCATAACCGTCAGCGCCTTATCCCAGGACAACAGCAGCCGGGCATCATGAAAGGAAGAGTTCTGAGGCAGGTCTTCATACACACCACCCACTTTCACAGTCGCCATATTATCCAGCTTGATGATCTTATCCATGGGATCGGCGTCACCAAAAAGGCTACGGGCCAGCGACTGTGTCAACAGCACATTGGAAGGATCACGCAAGGCGTCTCTCCGGCCTTTCAGCATATGGAGGGTCAGCATCTCCGGCAGATCGGCCTGCACCCAGCTGCCAGGCGCCGGCAATTTTTTATCTCCTACCGTAAGTGTATGTGTAAAAAGAGGATAGAAAAGAGCCACCCGTTTCAGATCATCCGGGTATCTGCGGCGCAATTCATCTGCCAGCGGTATGACATTGGCATCACTGGTATTCAACTCGCCGTTGATAACCTGTACATCCATCACTTGCGCGAGCCTGTTATAATGCTCATGGCCCCTGTCCCAGGACAGCTCATCCCATATCCACAAACCGATGAGAATGGCAACAGCCATGCCTGCCGTCAGGCCCAGCAGGTTGATCAATGAGTATAGCTTATTTTTCAGAAAGTTGCGCCAGGCTATGGTAAGATGGTGCTTGATCATGCCCGGTTAGTCGCCGGTCACGGGGAAATATTACATCATCGGGGCAGGACGGCCAGCAGATCTTTCAACACCTCATTTACGTGCAGCCGTCCCCGCTGCAGCGCCAGCCGCACCACCACCAGTTTCCTGGAAGGGATCACCCAGATATACTGTCCTTCATAACCTTCGCAGAAAAAACAATCCGCGGGCACATCCGGCCAGCGGCCACGGTTATTCAGCCACCATAAAGCGCCATACCCCTCTCCAGTCCTCGTGAACTTTACCCACCCTTCCGGGAGGATCCGCTGTCCCATCCATACTCCGTCATACAGGTACAGTAATCCAAATCGCGCCCAGTCACGGGCAGTGGCATAACAATAGGAAGATCCGACGAAAGTCCCTCCTGCATCGGGTTCGAGGACGGCATGATACATCCCTATCTTATAAAACAGCTGTTCATATGGCCAGCGATAATACTCTCCCGGGGACAACACCTTACGCATCACCCCGGACAGGATATTCGCCGTACCGCTGGAATAATTGAACACTTCTCCCGGGGAATGACGCAAATCCGATCGCGCGGCATAATTCCCCATATCCTTTGTTTCAAATAACATACGGGTGCAGGCATCCGGCAAGCCATAAAACTCCCACCATCGCAGACCGCTGCGCATATGCATCAGGTCGATCATCGTGATCCCGCGTCTGTCGTCTGTCTGCCAGGCCGCAATCGGAGCCGGCCGCCGGATATCCAGTTTGCCTTGCCGGACAAGGATACCAAACAACGCATTGGTAACGCCCTTGGTCATGGACCAGCCGGCCAAAGGGGTATTAGCATTAAAGCCGGTAGCATACCGCTCACCAATGATCCGGCCATCATATACTACCACGACTGCCCTCGTGCCATTGCTTTCCATCCTTTTCAAAGCATCCTCCAACAGCTCTCTGCGCACACCCGCCGGCAAAGCCGTGTCCTTCATCCGGTCACCCTGCGGCCAATCCAGCGTATCCGCTTTCACCCGGGGTGGAACAGCCAGTAAGTCCCCGGCTACCTGCACCCGTAGCTCCGCCTCCGATATCCCATTCACCAACGTGGCGCCCAAACCCTTCCGGTAAATGGCCTTCTTTCGCGCAAATCCCCATATGCTGCCGGTGACGGAGCTATCTTTCCAGGATACCTCATACCGCCCCAGGCTGAAAGGGAAATGCCCCAGGTCCTGACGGTTCACCGCTCCAGGGTCCCGCCCTGCAACAAAAACAGCTGAGCACATGACCTTTGCTCCATACCCGCTGATGAGAGGGAAACTTTCCCAAAAAAGGATCGCCGCCACCCCCAAACCACCAAACAATAAGATCTTCTTTCTCATATCTTTCATACAAATGTATTGTCGATCCTGTTGCATGAATTGAGGAAAATGGCGTATGAACTGGACCTGCATCCACGAAGAGTTTGCTACATTAGCCCCCTGAACATGAGATACCTGAGGTTCCCATATCCCCTATCTATACCAGGCATCCTTATAGCCTGCCTGCTCCTGTTATCCGCGCCCCGGCTCTCCGGCCAGCAGCAATACCTCTTCTCCCATCTGGGCGTCCGCGACGGACTGGCCTCCAATGTCGCCATGGCCATAGAGCAGGACCCGAAAGGCTACATGTGGATCGCCACCATGGGCGGCCTGGAACGGTACGACGGCCAGCGCTTTCTCCTCTATCGTCATAAAAAAGATGACACCACCTCGATACCCAACGATAATGTCATGGCTCTCCGGCTGGACAAACACAACAGACTCTGGGTCCTTTGCCAGTATAATAAAATAGGCTATATCGATCTGAACGAGCTGCATTATCACCCGGTGCAGGTAGATATGCCGGAGGCCGTTCTTGCCAGACAGGAAGGCCGCATCCACACCGATCTCGAAGGGCATGTCATGCTCTTTTCGAGATACATGGACCCGGTGACCTACGACGAGACAACCCATGTCTTTACCAGGACTGCCAACCCGTTTGAAACGCCGAAAGGCTGGTCGGCAATCAACATGCTGGAGGATCCGGTCACCCATACCTATTATCTGGGCAGCGATTCCGGCCTGGTAAAATACGACCCCGCCCATCACACACTATCTTACAGGGATCATAATACCGACCACGATTCCATCATCGCCCGTTATGGCCACCTGAAACCCGGCTTGCCCGTCATTCGTGACAGAAACGGCCGGTTTTGGGTGAACTCCTGGCCCCCGGATGGGGCCTTTTCTTTCTTCTCATTCGACATGAAGACAGGCAGGGAGCAGACCTGGGCTGACCTTATCTCCAAAACGCTGCACCGGGAATACTACGAGGTCCACCAGATCCATGAACAGAAGGACGGCACGCTCTGGATATCCGGCGTCAATGCGCTGCTGACCCTGCGAAAGAACGGCCACAGCTTCGAGAACATGAAGACCAATCTGGCCAATGAGTTCGCCATCTATTTCGATATCGTGAACGATCTGTTCGAAGACAGGGAAGACAATATATGGCTGGCTACGGACAAAGGCATCTACCGTTTCAACCCGGCAGGACAGATGTTTCATACGATCGTAAATAAACGACCGGAAAAAGACTCCGCTTACACCCCTGAAGTAACGGATATCCTGCAATTAAAGAACAAGGACATCCTCGTCAGCACCTGGGGCAGCGGCCTCTTTGCCTATGACAGCACCTTTCATCCCGTAGACCGCTGGTATGTCCGGCAGGGCCTGCGACTGGGTGAAGGAGGCACCTGGTGTATCCATCAACGGCCCAACGGCGACCTCTGGCGAGGCGAGCAGGCCGGCATACTGATGATCTCCCATGCCGCCACCCAGACCACCGAACGCATTATCCCGCCGGCCTGTGAAAATTCCACGATCCGCCAGATCGCAGAGGACAGGAACGGAGACATCTGGCTGGGTACGCAAAGAGGCAAGCTTGTCAAATGGCAGGCTGCCACCAACACCTTCTCCATCATACAGGATCTTCACAGTCGTGTCTATCGCCTGTATGTGGATGGGAAAGGCGACCTCTGGGCATGTACCTTCCAAAGCGGTCTCTTCCATATCCGGACAACCGACGGCGCCATCCTGCATCATTATACCTCCGAGGGGCCGGACGGCCGGAAGCTGCCGGACATCGGCGCTTCGGATGTCATCCAATATTCTGACAGCATCTATGCTGTCGCCAGCAATACCCTTTGCCTGCTGAATATCCGCACAGGTAACATTCGTCCGGTGGAACATGGGGACGGCATCCCCTTCGAAGGCGTCGAAAATGTCGTCCGGGACAGGCATGGCTATATGTGGATCACCACCCGGGACGGTATTTGCAGGCTCAATACGCGCAACCAGATCCGCAATGTTTTTCAGGAAGAGGACGGCATCAGCCCCAACGCTTTCCAGGTGGCGGCTACAGGCACATTGTCGGACGGTCGCATCGTCCTGGGTACCGCACATGACATCGTCGTCTTTCAGCCGGGAGAGGTCGGTGGCAGCCTGGCGGGTCCGCCTGATGTGGAGATCACCAATATCGCCGTATCGAATAAATGGCTCTCCATGGATTCTGTATCCCGCCTCCACGAACTGGAATTGCCCTATGGAGACAACGCAGTGAGGATCGCCTTCTCCACGCTCACCTATTTCTGGTCTTTTGGCATCATCTATAAAATGGACGGCCTGGATAAGGATTGGATCACCATGCAATCCAATGAAGCCGTATATAACTGGCTTCCCCCCGGACATTATACTTTCCGTATCTACGCCCGCAATGCCGATGATGCTATCAGCCCCCATATCCGCGAGCTGCACATCACGGTGAAGAGCCCTTTCTGGCGTACCTGGTGGTTCCTGGGCTTTCTGCTGCTGGCAGGAGCAGCGCTGCTATATTGGCTGGATCGTCAGCGTATGCAAAGAAAAGAGGCATTGGAAAAGATCCGGAGCAATATCTCCGGCAATCTGCATGAAGAAGTAAACAAAGCCCTGCAAAACATCAATGTGCTAAGCGAGATCGCCCGTATCAAGGCGGATAAAGACCCGCAGCAGTCCATCAACTACATCAACGAGATCCATCATCAAAGCCATAATATGATCATCGCCATGGACGACATGCTGTGGAGCATCGATCCCGTCAATGACTCCATGGATCGTGCCATCGACAGGATGAAGGAATTTGCAGGGGCGCTCTCCCGCCGTCATGGCGCCCGCATCGGATTAGAGGCGGAAGAAACGTTCCGGGCCCTCAGACCGGACATGAATATCCGGCACGAATTCCTGCTGATCTACAAGCTCGCCCTCCGGTTGCTGGTAGAAGAAATGAAAGTAGCCAGCGTCCTCATCCAGCTGGATTACCAGCGCTCACACCTTCACCTCACATTATTTTCTTCGGGAGCCCATATGGATGACCGGAACAACCGCTGTATGCGCCTGCTGGAAGAGATGAGATCAAGAGCCCAGTCCATTCAAGGCAACCTGGAAATGCAGTACGACGAGAAAGGCACGGCCATCCTGCTTATTTGCCCATCCACTTCTTAAAATCCGTCACTTTCTCCCGGCTCACAAGCGCCTCTTTGTCAACGATAGGTTTTAATGTTAGTATCAGCCGGTTGCCAAAATACTCCTCTATCTTGTCGATGCAACCCACCGAGACATAAAAGCTCCGGCTGATACGAAAATATTGTTTGGGGTCTACCATATCTTCCAGCTCATCCATCGTATAATCCACGACAAACTTCCGGTTGTCCACGGTCTTGAAAAAGTTCAGCCGTCCATCGCTGAAAAAATAAGCGATCTCGTTTATCTCGATGCTCACCAGCTTCTGGCCATGCTTTACCAGGAACCGCTGTCTGTACTCCTTTGGTTCCAGCCGGCTGCGTAATTCCTTCAACAGGCTGTCCAGCCGGGCCTCCTCCGCCTCGCCTTCCTTTGACCCAAAGCTTCTTTTCATCGCCTTATATTTGTCCAGGGCGGCCTGAAGCTCTTCTTTCTGCACCGGTTTCAGCAAATAATCGATGCTGTTGACCTTGAATGCTTTCAGGGCATATTCGTCATAAGAAGTGGTAAAGATCACGGGGCTTTTTATATCCGTCAGCTTGAAGATCTCGAAGCTCTGTCCGTCCGCCAGCTCGATGTCCATGAGGATCAGGTCGGGGGCAGCGTTCTGTTGCAGCCATTCCACGGTGGATCTTATGCTGTCCGTGACGCCCACCACCCGGGTGTTGTCATCTACAGACAATAAGGTCTTCTGTATCTTTTTTACAGCCAGGTCTTCATCTTCGACGATCAGTATGTTCATAGTAGTTCGTTTTTAATTGTTATTCCAGATCAATGGTAGCACAACCATGAAATTGTTCTCGCCTTCCACTATCTGAAAACCGTCCTGCTTCATCAGCTTGTATTTGGCCTGGATATTGGTCAGCCCGATGCGGGTGGAAGGCTTATTCATGGTCTTTCTTTGTAAATTATTATTCACCACCAGCTTGTTGCCGGCAGTTGTAAAAATATCCATCACCAGCGGCCGCTGGCGGGAAACGATATTATGCTTGACGGCATTCTCCACCAACAGCTGCAAACTCAGCGTGGGCAATTGATAGGGATAATATCGCCTGTCTATCTCGATATTGAGCTGCAGCCCTTCGCCATATCTGGTCCGCAGCAGCTCGTAATACGATTGTATGAACTTTATTTCCTTCTCCACCGTGCTGATGCCTTCTTCATTGTTCCGCAGCAGATACCGGTAAACCTTGCTCAGTTCATCCAGGAAATGTTCCGCCTCCTTTTTATCCTCCTCGATGAGGGAAGACAGGGTGTTGAAGCAATTGAAAAGGAAATGGGGGTTTACCTGTCCCTTCAGGTTTTCAAACTCATGCTCCATGCTCATCTTTTCCAGCAGCTCCTTCTCGGAAAGGCTCTCCCTGTATTTTTCCAGGAGATACAGCACTTCCCACAAAGTGTCAAACAGCAGGTTGATGGCAAGCCCGATCAGATAACCCCACTTCAGGTCCGCTGTCCGCAGATGATAGTCCAGGATATGGAAGTGATCATAGAAAAAGAATATGAACATGACCGAAGGCGTCATCACCAGCGGATTGATAAAAGCTTTACAAAATATCCTTTTGGCCGTCTGTTTCAGGGAGGGGAACCTCCGCCGGACAGCATGGTCATACTGGATATGCAGATACCAGCTCACGACACCGATGGCATAGATGATCGGCCAGGAAAAAGCCCACACCCGCCAGTCCGTGAGAAAACTCCCGGGGTACAGAATAGCATTCCACATCAGGGTGATGATGGGCATCGACAGCAGGAATCCCCTTATCTGTACTTTCCATGGTCGTGATAATCTCATAGCAACAGTTCGTTTAGTTCGATAAGGGGAATGATGACGCTACGCCGGGTGGGGGATTCATGGATCTCCACTTCAGGCCTGCCCAGCAGTCTGTACTTACTCACGAGATCGTCCAGCGCTTCCTCCTGGTCAAAACCATCCCCCGTGACAGGCTTTGGCTGCAGGGTATTGCAGATGATCAGGCTTCCCAGGGCGGGCAATGTACTGCCCCTCTCCCTCTCGGCCCGGATATCTATCTGCAAGGGTTGCGTTTTACTGAAGATATTCCGGTAAATGATGCTCTCCAGTACGATGAGCAGGCTCATCGGCGCAATCTTCTTTTTCGATTCCTGCGGGTCCACATCGATAACCACCCGTAACGCCGTCCCAAATCTCGTCTTCACCAGGTAGAGGTACGAATCGATGAACTTCAGCTCTTCCTGCAAGCTTACCAGCTGCTCATCCTCTCCCTTCAGGAGATAGCGGTATACCTTTGTCAGCTCGTCCAGGAATTTCTCTGCATCCTGCTCATCTTCCTGTATGAGGCTTGACAGGGTGTTGAAACAATTGAACAGGAAATGCGGGTGCAGCTGACGTTTCAGACTCATCAGACGGCTTTTCTGGTATGCGCTCTGCAACCTGTTGGTCTCCGTCATGGCATTCTTCCATTTCTCCCATCCCAGTGCAGCCTCGTTGACAAAGGTCAGAATAGCGCTGGCCAAACAGCCATAGGCTGTCACCCACCATTCCATTTCACGCCGCACGGAACACCCGGTCATCTGCAACTTTTCATAGAACAGGTAAACCCCTTGTACGGTCAGCAGGTTCATCACGCTAAACAGCGGGATAAAAATGCCGATGCGGCGGAACAGCTCATCGTCGCCTGGAAAACGTTTTTTTACCAGCATGGCTACCATACCGAATACTGCATAGATGGCAGTAAAGTACAGCAGGGAGACGCCAAAATAAATAAAAAACGTTTGGACGGAATCGAGCACACAGGAACCGAACAACAGCAGGTTGATCAGCACGGTATAGGGCGTCATGAACCATATAAAAATTTTCGGTTCTGTATTGCTATACCTTCTTGGTTCCATGCAGGTCAAATTAATACAAAAAACTCAATTCCTGTCCAACCACTTCACAGCAGCCTGTATCTTTTTGTCTTCTTCTTCAACCGTAAGATCATCTCCTCCCGGGACCCACTCATCGGGGGTCAGGCTCCTCCGGTAACAACGATGTTTTCTGTCTGCAGGCATCGTTTCGCCAATAAAGATCTCCACCTGTCCCGGTACGATCCAATGAGCTGTATTGCGTATGGCTCTGCCGGCCGTGGGCTCGCCGATGAACCGGGTATGCTTTCTTCCTTTAAAAGCCACCGCTACCCATTCCGCCGCACCACCCGTGCCATGTCCCGTGAGGATCGCTACAGGACTGGTAGCCCTCAACAAAGGGGCCAGACCTTCCATCATCGGGGACATCGATCCTTCTGCATTCAACCGCAGATCGAGGATGAACTTCCGGGCGCCTTCCGCCTGCAGGGTTGATATGCTGTCCAGCAGACGCCGGGCAGCCTCGGCATATTCGGAGCTGTCCATGACTACACCGGGTATCCTTAAATAACCAATCCCCTGTGGCAATAGCCGTCTTACGATCCTGGGTCCCTTCGCAAATTCCAGTTTCAGCGCTTCCGACAGATACGGCTGCTCTTGCCGCTGCCATCGCAGTTGGGCTCCTTTCACCGACAGATACCCCTGATGATCATCCACCGCTTCAAAAAGCCAGGAAATGGCGGGCCCGAGATCCTCCCAGCGGTCACTCTGCCCCGCCAGCTCGTATGCCCGCATCCTGACATGATCCCAATCCGGGCGATCCCTGTGCAAAGCATGCGTCCGCAGCAAGACGATGCTCGAGTCGATCACCCTTCTTACACTATCCGGTATCTGCCCTTTCTCATGGTGACCCGCAGCTCTCTGTCCTGTCGATCCAAGTCCGACCATCAGTACCAATCCAAATAATATCTTGTTCATGACTTAATGTTTTGCTGACAGCGAGGCTGTCTGTTTGACCATCGAAAACTTGCCGGGCGGCATCCATGCGGGCACAGTGTTATTTACGGGCTTCGTTGTCTTCAAAAAATGGTAGATGCTCTTCAGATCTTCATCCGTAAGCTTTCTGAAATTCTGCCAGGGCATGGGGGGCATCAGTGGCCTTGCGCTGTCCAACCCTTTCCATTTACCTTCCCTGAGACACTTGACAAATTGCTGCTCCGTCCAGTTCCCGATGCCCGTAGCATCGGAAGTGATATTGCCAGCGAAGGAAACACCCCAGGGTCCTACACAGGCAGTGAGGTCCTGGTTGAACAAAGCCCAGCTCTTTGTGGTATTGGTATCCCACGTGGCCAACGGCCTGCCGGCAGGATAGCCGGAGAACCTTAGTTCGAGGTCCACCTCGGGACCATGCGGTCCCATCTTCTTGGGCGAATGACAGTCGTCACAACCGATGGAGGCTACAAGGTATTCACCCCGTTTCACCATCGTGGCAGAGTCTTTTATAACCACACCCGGCGTCGCATCATGACAAGACGTCATTATCACCATTATTCCAAAAATCATTTTACGCATATTCTTTTTCATTTAAGAGCTTATAAAATTTTGCTTTGTTCTTTTTCAGCCAGCCTTCAAAGCTTTGCATACGCGGGTTCATGTACCAGCAGTTCATCAGGTCGCCTTTCCGGTGGGGGATGTGCAGTCGCTGCACTTCGAACATATTGGCCAGCTCTTCGGCTCCGGGGAAACCCATACCGGCAAATGTGTCCCGGGGAATGTATCGATAGCGTACGGTAACACCTAACACCTGGCTCATGATCCCGGCATATTCGGTACAAGTGCGGTCTTCTCCTACTATACCCACGGTCTTCCCGGTATAGATGTCCGGATGATCGAAGATCAGGGACACAATGACGCCCATATCTTCCGGAGTAGCCATCGCCAGCGGCGTATTGCCCTGGGGAAAACCGAAATAATACGCACCATCTTCGCCTCTCTGCGGCGCCTCCCTATCACCGCCCCTTTGCGGCGGGAAGAAAGTGAGAAAATTCTCATAGTAAAAGGCGATATGGACGAAGGTGGAGGGGATGCCCAGGCTGTTGGTATACACTTCCAGTGCGGCCTTGATATCACAATGCGGCACGGACAGCCGGCCGCCGCTCAATGTCTGATAGGCAGGCAGACCGCTGTATATGAAATGGGAGATGCCGGAGGCATGCACTGCATCGATGAGATTCTTACCCTGCTGGTACTCTTTTTCAAAATGTTCCCAGAAATTGGTGAGACCAAAGACGCCATAGCAGCCTTCCATGGCTTTCAGCAGGCTGCCCTTATCATCCAGGTCGCCTTCGGCAAGGATGGCGCCCGCTTGCTGTAGAACCTGCGCTTTTTCAGAATGGATGTTGCGGGTCAGGCACCGGACAGTCCAGCGGTTATTTTCCAACAGGGCCTTGGCCACGCTGTAGCCCTGGGCGCCCGTAGCTCCCGTGACAAGGATCACGGGTCGATCGTTCATTTGTTGCATAGTTAGTTTTATTTAAATGTCATGGCTGTTTCCAGCTTTATAAAATCTTTCATAACTCCTTTGCCCGATAGGGTCGCCTTGAAGCCGGACTCCAGCCCGAGCGAGTATCCTCCATCCACACCGGCCAGCGTGGTGCCCACTTTTCCAATGGTCTCCGTTATCAACCCATCCGTGGTGTAACCCATACTTCCTCCGGCGGAACCTCTGAGACCGATGTCCGTCATCTGGTCATTGTTGTCAAAGCTTACATAGATCATCTGCACGGCACTGGCCTTCGCCGCACCAAAATTGGCCTTGACTCCCGCACCCACCGAAAGTGTGGTCACCCCTGTTTTGAGGTTCTTCTCATATCCTCCCATCAGTCCCTCTCCTCCTTCGATGGCGTACTTGCTGCAGTCCGCGCTTAGCTTCAGCATGGACAGGTCCAGCTTGATATTTAACCAGGAGGGGCAATCCAGCTCCAGGTTATGGCTGGCGGTAATGATCTCGTCGGCTTCCTGCTCCGTCATATGGACCATGCACTCCATGGGCGCCGGCTCTATTTTGCCTGCATCCACCGCCTGTAGAAGAAATCCGAAATAATCTGCGACAGTGCGGTATACCATCAGCTTATTGCCTGTATTGGGATCCAGCCGGGCAATGTCTACCATACCGTTGACATAGGACTTCCAGTTGGCGAGGGCCTCGTCCACTCTTTGTTGCATAAAGCTGTTGTATTCGTACATAAAGGCATCCACGATGGGCTTGCGAATACCGCAGCATTTCTTTTGATAGGCCTTTATTACGGCCCCCGTGACATCGGGACCCATGGGTGGCTTGGGACACTCTGTCGCATTTAACCGTGCGTAATAGCTGTTTCCCATCTCCGTCAACGCGGCGACATCCTGGTCGTTTCTTACGAGACCCAACAGATGGGCATACTTGTCCCCATGCTCGCTGAACAGCTGGTTGGCCAGGTCGGCATACAGTCCGGGGTATTTTTTGCCTTCACCCTTTATTTTCCCCATGAGACTTTGTGTGGCATCCCTCCAGAAAGCGTATTCTGCGCTCAGGGATTTTCTCAGTCCCGCTGTCTCGCCATTCCATGTCAACCCCTCGTCAACACTCAACGGCAGGCGCGGTATGCGGAATTTTGACAGCCCGATCTCGGTGAACAGGTCCTTGTGTGGAATATTCTTCGATCGCTCTCTCAACGCCATGAGGTTTACACTTCTACCCATTCTTTTTATCTGCGCCAGGGTGCTTCTGCGATAAGCTACCTCTAATTCTTTTGAAAAATATTCCATGGCCTTGTCCACCTGGCGGCTGAAAGCCGCTATCATTCCCATAGAGTGATTCGCTTCGGGATTCATCCCGTCGACTGCCAGACATTGCTGCAGGTAATGTGTTGCCTTATCGATATCGCCCATCCCCAGGTAGGCCTGGCCCATATTATTCAGCAGCATGCTGTTGTCCGGCATCTTTTCCAGCCAGTAGCGGAGGATGGGTACCGCCTTCTGTTCCAATCCGATCATATTGTACAAGGCTGCCAGGTTATTCCATGCCGCCGGCTCCTGCGGACTTTTCAGAGCGGACGTCATGGACAGCAGCATAGCCTGTACAGGATTGTTGTTGATCCATTGCCCGATGGAAAGGCCTTGCAACTGCGCGGGAGTCTGCTGAGCCGTCATCGTCTTCACCTCCTGCACCACCGCCGGGGCAGCGATATTCTCCAATTGCTTCCGGGAGTTCTGTACCGCCGTCGAAAGCTCCGCCATGGTTGGCGCCGCCAGCGGCAGCATAGACAATCGCTTCAGATCCTTCACAGGAGCCTTCAGCTCATAATCCGGCAGCACACTCTCATCGATAGGCATATCGTATTGGGCCGACAATTGCTTTGCCTGTTGAGACAGCTGCTTTAGCTTCTCCTGTTTGTACTTCTCCATCTCGGCAGGGCTCATCTTTGACAACTTCATCATTTCCTGCTGCGTCATCTGCGCATCCGCCCCGAACACCGACACACTTATAAAAACTATAAATAATACTTTTTTCATCGCACACCTCACATCTCTTTTATCCACTGTTCTATAAACACCTTTGTCTGCTCATACACATCCTTCCCCGCACGATAGATCATCTTCCATTCGTCATTTTTCGACTGGTAGACGGGGTTGACAAAACGTTTCTTTCCATCTTTCTCTACAAGCGCAGCCGAAAAGTCTACAGTACCGGCCACATCCAGGTAGTGCTGCAGGCGGGCCCTGACAAATTGTTTGCCATCGGCGGGATATTCCGTCTCCCATTTTTTCGTATCATCCTTGAAATATTTCAGGTCGCGTTGACGCTGGTCCAGTTGGTTCTGATACATTGCGGCGATCATCTTGTTGTTGGGATCTTCGTAATCCTTCATCGACTTGCGAAGCACATCGATAGAACCCTGATACGTTTTCTGTTGATCCGCCGGTTGGGATTTAGCCAGCTTCTCCATCGTTTCAAGCGATTTTTTCAACTTCTCTATCTCCTGCTGTCTTATCTGCTCTTTGGTCTGGGTACGGTCTGCGGGCTCCGTCGGACGGGCAGCGGTTCGCGTCTTGTCATATTCCGCTTTGAAGATGGGGCCGCTGAGATATTGTTTAGCAAATGTCAGCAGGTCTTTGGCCACCGTTGCCCTGTCGTTCAGCGCCAGGTTCTTTACATTGCTGACTCCTTCGTGGTGGAGGTAGCCGGAGATAAAGCTCTCCTTGACCTTTTCCATTCCTTCCTGTCTGTTGATCCCAAGCCTTTTCCAGATATCTTCCGCCAGCCGGTCGGCCACGACGAAAGAGAAGAGAGTGCTGCTGACGAAAAGCGTGACGGCAAGAATTGCCAGCCTTCCCCGCACCCCAATGTGCAATCGAATCCTTTTCATAAAACTTATTTTTAATGATGATGAATTATAATTTCACGAATTCTACCCTTCTGTTCTGCGCTCTTCCTTCCTTGGTCTTATTGTCCGCCACAGGTTGGGTCTCACCTTTACCTTCCGTATCTATTCTGCCTTCGTCGATGGCGAACTCGCCGGCGAGCATGGTCTTTACGGCAGCTGCTCTTTTCTTCGACAGCTCCAGGTTGGCTGCATCGTCCCCATCACTGCTGGTGTGACCGATCACTTTCACACGGATGGAGGGATTATCCTTCAGGACACCGGCGATCTCCTTTACTACGCCATAAGATTCAGGACGGATGACGGCGCTTTGCGGGTCGAAAAGGATACCATTGGTGCTGAACTTTCCTTCGTCGAGGAGCTTATGTCTTGTGTCGGGCAATCCGGTGGCGACCTTGATATTACCGATGAAGACGCCATAAGTGGCTTCGCTGTAATTGGTATTCCCCACCTGGAAGCGCAGCTGGTTGATAGTGTCTGTGACAGGCACGGCTTTAGGCACATCATATACTTTCAGATCGTTGATCCAGCAGCGATAGCGTTCTTTCTGTACCTGTATAGCCACATGCACCGGCTGTCCATACCATTTCTGCAGAGGTGCGATAGAAATGATACCACTTTTGAAATACTCCGCCTTATCCATGTATGATTCCAATATACCTCTCGAAGCATCGTTCTCCGCAGGCTGCAACCTTGCTGTAACGGCCGTGAACTGCTTGTACTCCTTCAGCAGGCTGTTATCTGCAGCGGCCAGGTCACGGCTGGAAAGGAGGGAGAAAAAGAACTCCGGGTACATCCAGCCATTGTTCTTTAGCTGCAGGATCAGGTCGAACTCTACCGTAAAGTTCTGGCCGAAGCTCGCCTGGTTGGCCGTCAGGTAGGATACTCCCTTGTGCAGACGCATCCAGCGGCCTGCATATTTGTCCAGGGTTATCACTTCGCCACTGCCGTCGCTGTTCCAGTTGGTGCTCAGCTCGCCCAGGGCATCCTGAGAAAAATCTTCGGCGTACAACACTTTTTCACCCGGGACGAAGTCGTATTTGGAAAAGCTTTTCAGCGTGGGTTCCTCGGTCTTGGCATCCGCGCTTCCGGCGCCACCGCTGCCGGCCGGGGCTGTGGCATTATCCGTCCCCTTCCCTTCCGCCTTGTCCAGGGTCTTGTCGATGGTGTTGTCTACCTTGCGGTCCACCCGCTGATCGACCTTCGACTTTACCTTGTTCAGCAGGCTTTTGAATTGACTGTAGCCGGGTGTCCCCAGTAAAAGGGCGGCCGCGAGTATGTATATCGTCTTTTGCATAAAATTTAATTTGTGGCACAAAGATGTTGCTTGCCGGGGGGCGCGGCAATCAGGGGGTGTATGAATTGAGGATTTATCAGCGTGAAATGTTGGACCCTTCCGGCTATATTTGTCCCATGGATAGCAGAGACATTGCACAGCTGCGCTTGCACAACCAACGTCTGGCCAGCACGGAATTCACGACGCCACAACAGGTAGTGAAATGGATGGGTTGCATCCAGGCCCAGGATTATGGCATGGCCAAATGGGCCGTCGGCTGCCGGTTGCAACATTCCACTGCCGCCGCTATAGAACAGGATTTCAACGAGGGGAAGATCCTGCGTACACACGTGTTGCGGCCGACCTGGCATTTCATCTGCCCGGACGATATCCGGTGGATGCTGAAGCTCAGCGCTCCCAGGATCAGGGCTTTTACCAGGCCCTATCACCGGCAGTTAGATATCGATGCCGCCTTGCTGCGAAAAAGTAAAAAGGTGCTTGTCAAGGCGTTGGATCAGCATAAAAAGCTCACCCGGCCTCAATTGACGGAGATACTAAAAAAAGAAAAGATCGATACCAGCGACACGCGGGTGGGCCACCTGTTGATGGATGCCGAGCTGGATGCGCTCATTTGCAGCGCAGGACGGATTGGACGGCAATTTGCATATGGATTGCTGGATGAGCAGGCGCCGAAATCATTTCAGTACAACGACGAAGAAGCCATTGCACGGCTGGCGGAGATCTATTTTCCCAGCAGGGGGCCAGCCACTGTTCAGGATTTTGCATGGTGGGCCGGGCTGACCCTCACCGATGCACGTAAAGGCCTGGAAGCTTACAAACATAATTTACATTCTACCTCTCTCAACGAATTGGAATACTGGTTCGCTACCCCACCGGCTGCCGATATTGTCACTCCAGCTACTTATCTTCTACCCGCCTTTGATGAATTCACGGTGGCCTATAAATACAGGGACGACGTACTGGACCCACAATTTGGCCCATCCAGTTTTTACGGATTAAAACCTATCATCGTACATAATGGCCGGGTGGTAGGTACCTGGATGCGGACGGAAAAGAAGGGTGCGCTGAAGATGGAGACGGCAGCTTTCCGTCCGGGAAAGGGTGCACCTGCACGTGCGGTGAGTAGGGTAACGCAGAAATATATCGATTTCATCAGATGAATAAATAACCCTCACGGCGCTCTAAAAACAACCCTGTCCTGCCCCTCCAGCCGATGGCCCGTGGCATCTTTCGGCCCATGATCCACATAACTTGCAGTAAGCAGATAAGCTCCCTTCAAACCTTTGGGTACCTTAAAACTCCCATCCATCCCTACATAATAACTCACATCCGGCTTTGCCCCATTTTGCAATATCCATCTCACTACCGCCTCTGCCTCTTCCTGCTTCAATTCAGGATGGGTCGGCATACTCACCTTTCCCCAAACACCCGAAGATCCCTCCCGCACCCGCCGCGCCACCTGGGATATATTGGCCGCCGTGAAAGGATAGTGTTTGCTGATATCATAAAAGGACGGGCCGATACCCTTGCCGTCAAAATTGTGGCAATTGAAACAGTTGTTGGTCCTGATCATCATAAGACCGGGAGGATCATCCTTTTTCAAGATTGCCTTAATACCGGACTCATTCTTTACATACCTTACCTCCAATAAAACCTCTTTACTATTGATCTCATCATACTTCGAATCTCCATCCTCCTTGTCGGATACACTGACGACATAATGCACCTGCCCATCACCACCCGGCAAACCACCCTCCTTCGGAGCCATGATCTTTACCACAGGCGGATGATTGTCCTGCCACAACAACATCGCCACTGCTGCAATAAGGCCTAGCGTTTTTCCCATACTTATATTTATAGCTTATTGATCTCTCCCACCACTCTTTGGGCGCTGCGAATACAGGATTCCATACCGCGACTCATGTTGTCGGCATAAGTACCTGCAAAATAGATCCTGCCCTCCGGCATCATGATCTGCGGCCAGAATTTGTGCATCTCTCCCACGGGGAAAGGCTCCATCTCACAGACAGGGGCGAACCTGTCCTTTGTCCAGTCCCTCGTCAGGGCCTGCTCGATCGTGTCACGCTTCCCGGGATACACTTCCCTAAAAGCAGCCAGCACCCGCTGAGGAGAAAGACCGCCGGGCCCATAGGCTTTTAATATCACACGGGTTGTATCCATTCCATGCGGCTCTTCCCATATAGACGATATATCGGGATGCTCGAATTCCATGTTGATGCTCTTAAATCCGTCATCCAGCCAGAATCTGCTGCTGGCCTCGAATATATAAAAAGGATGGGATGAGTAGTTCAGGTTATCCACCACGTATTGCTTGGCAGGCGACAATGCAGGTGTAATAGGAATATTTTTAAATACGGGCAGGGTAATGCAGTTGACCAATACATCGGCGCTCATTTCCAGCTCTTCATCGCGGCCAAATGCCTTATACTTTACGGTTACGCCACTTCCGTCCTGCCTGATGGCCAGGATAGGGTGATTCAATCGTACTCTCACCCCCAGGCGCCGGGCAAAAGCCATCGGCAGTTGTTCATTTCCTCCTTTTAACCTGAATGTATCACCCTCCGAATCCGGTATGCCGCGCTGTCGCATGATCGCCAGCCTCCAGACAGCATACAACGCGGAAGTATGCGCTCCTCCCAGGAAACGAAGTGCTGCAGCAGAAGCTCCCTCCTTTTTATACAGGTCGGCGACGGGGATCTTATCCAGGTCATCATACCCCACGCCAAATGGCTGATAAGGATCTGTAAACTTGCCCGTATATCCATCGAGATACAATGAATGCAATGTATACCAGGGATGCGTGGTGAGGCAGCTCACCTCTTTTTCGTTAAAGCCGAACTTCTTCAGCACGACTGGATCTTTCAACATATCCGATGTATACAATTTGCCGTCTATCATCCGGTATCCATTCCAGCCGGGGGCCGCCTCGGAACCTTCAGCATGTGGATAAGGCAGCACCTCCAGCTTGAACTCATCGACATAGGCAAAGAAACGTTCATACCCCGGCCTGGTGATATGGTCGGCTCCGAAGTCCGAATAGAGCCCGTCGGACAGACCGTCACGGCCTGTGAATACGTGACCGCCATACCGGCCCGAGGCTTCCAGTACGGTGACTTCGTGACCGGCTTTCATCAGCTCGTAAGCGCAGCAAAGACCCGTAATACCAGCTCCCGCCACGATCACCTTCCTGCCTCCCCAAACAGGGACGGGGGCGCCCAGTGTTACTGCCGCCCCCGCCATCAACGTATTTTTGATAAAATCCCTTCTGTTTACATCCGTCATGCAACAACATTTAGTAAACTAAATATACTCAATCTCCGGACAATTCATTCAACACAGACTTATCCGCTCCCTTCAACTCTTTTTGATCGGTCTTTATCAATTCCAGCACGATCACTTCATTATGCTTTCCCTTTAGCCATTCCATCGGCACATACAAAGTCTGCTGTGGTCCTACGGACCAGTATCTTCCCAGGTTATGTCCATTGACCCATACGACGCCCTTGCCCCATTGCCGCATATCCAGGTAAGTATCACCTGCTTCCGGCAAATCAAACCATCCTCTGCGGAGAACAGGTCCTCCGGCACTGCTCCCCTGGCTCTTTAATCCTTTCACATCCTGGAAAGGCAATCCATACATCTCCCACCCTTTCACCTCCCCACCGCCAAACTCCACCTTCTCCGTAATACCTTTCTTATTCTTCAACAGATAGGGACCAAAGTTGATCCTCCCCAGATTCTCCACCAGTATGTCCAGCCGCACTTTGCCGGCAGGCAGGGATACGTTCAAACTATCCTGGCCAAGCCTGCGATCCAATATCCCTACCGTTTTACCATTCAGCATTACTACTGCATAATCCCGCAGACCTTTCAACCGCAATACACCCTGACGACTACCAGCCAGACTGCTCCGATACAGCACAAAACCATAGTCCTGGTGCAGGTCTTCAAATGTCAGAGGGGTCGCATTCCGCACAGGCTTAGGCAACATATCCAATACCCGGCCCAGCTCATCCATCCGGATGGCCGGCGTTGCAACGGCCTTCTTCGCGGCCGGTACTTCAGGCAACACCACATCAGCCGGTAAATGCCTGGCGATCACCTCCCGGAACTTCATAAACTTTTCCGTGGGATTGCCGGCCTCATCCAGGGGCGCATCATAATCATAGCTGCTGATCTGCGGCTCATAAGGAATACCGTCATTATAATTCGCCCCATTCATAAATCCCCGTGTAGTCCCTCCATGGAACATATACATATTGATCGAGATACCCGCCGACAAAATGGAGTCCAGCTTGCTGACATAATACGCTGCCGGTACCGTGTGATGTTTTGTCCCCCACCAGTCGAACCAGGCAGGATACCACTCCGCGATATAAAATGGACCGGCGCCATCATGGTTTTCACGCACCAGCTGTCTGACCTTTGCCGGCGCAACATCACCGTTGACCGCCGGTAACAGACCCGGCAAATGCCCCTTCTGCACATCCGGAGCAGGATCGCAGGTATACAGCAACCCGTCGAAACCGGCCTCGATGAACATCTTTCTATTGATATCGAGATACTCTTTATCGGCGCCATATGATCCATACTCGTTCTCTATCTGCACCATGAGGATATTGCCCCCATGGTTCACCTGTAAAGGAGCCAGCTGACGCCCCACTTCCCTGATATAAGCCTTATACTCCCGGAGATACTTCGATTCTTTACTTCTCACCACCAATCCTTCCTCGTTCTGCAACCAGTAAGGATATCCGCCAAATTCCCATTCAGCACACACATAGGGACTGGGACGAAGGATGACCCATAACCCCTCTTCCTGAGCGATCTTTACAAACTCCCGTACATCGTTATTACCCGAAAAGTCAAATACGCCCTGCTGCGGCTCATGCACATTCCAAAATACATAGGTACCGATGGTATTCAACCCCATTGCCTTCGCCATTTTCATACGGGCCCTCCATGCTTCCCGGGGTACCCGTGGATAGTGCATCTCTCCCGAGATCATCACAAATGGCTTGCTATCCAGGAGGAAAGCCGTATCATTCAATGTAAAGCTATGCTGCGCGCATGCTCCAATGGTCAGCAGCATGCAGAACCCCAGGTAATAGAGCCGTGTTTTCATAAATCCAGGTGTTTATAGGTCTTTTATTGCCATTATACAACTTATCCGGCTGATTGGGTGAAAAACATGCCAAAATAGTTGAATAAAATCCCAAGAATGCCGAACTTATGCGTCATATCCCGGAATAATTTTACGGACTCCTGGCGTTGAATAAATCCAAATCAATTAATACTGCTACAATGAAAAGATTGCTAATTGCCATGATGGCATTATGCCTGTGCACATTGGCTAAGGCTCAGGCAAGAAAGATCACAGGAAGAGTGTCGTCCGCTGCCCATGCCTTTCTGGGAGGCGTAACGGTGCAGGTTAAAGGCGCCCAGACGGCAACAGCCACCGATGCGGATGGAAATTTTTCCATACCTGTTGCGGACCAGGCGCCGGTAACCCTTGTTTTTTCATCCGTTGGATTCGAGCCCAGGGAGGTGAATGTCTCCGGGTCGGGACCTGTTACGGTGGTTTTAAATGAAAAAGTACAGGGTCTCAACGATGTGGTGGTGGTAGGATATGGTACAGCCCGTAAAAGAGACCTCACCGGCGCTGTCGCCTCCGTCAATGCCAGGGACCTGGACAAAACGCCTGTCGTCAGAGCGGACCAGATGCTCCAGGGGCGTGTCAGCGGTCTGCAGTTCACCCAGACAGATGGCCAGCCGGGCAGCGTAACTTCCATCCGGATACGGGGAACCAATTCCATCAATTCAGGTAATGAACCCTTGTATGTCATCGACGGTTTTGCAGGCGCCGGAGACCTCAACTCCATCAATCCGGGCGATATCCAATCCATCGAAGTATTGAAAGATGCCTCGGCTACTGCCATCTATGGGTCGCGCGGCGCCAACGGGGTCATCCTGGTCACTACGAAAAAAGGAACTGCGGGACAGCATAATGTTACGGTCGACGGCTACAACGGCATCCAGAAAGTGGCTAAAAAGCTAAAGCTGATGAGCGCTAAACAATTCGCCGTCTTTCTCGACACTTTACAATCGCAGAACAACGCGGTAAATCCGGCTTCCGCTCTTCCTCTGCCTTACACGGCAGATCAGGTCAACAGCCTGGGCGCCGGTACAGACTGGCAGGACGCCTTATACAGGGTCGCACCTATCCAAAATTATCAGCTGGGTTTCTCCGGCGGCAACAGCGATACCCGCTATTATCTCAGCTTTAACTATTTCGACCAGGCAGGTATCCTGAAGAACACAGGCTTCCAGCGGGGCACCATCCGGATGAACCTCGATAGAAAGATCAGTGATAAATTAAAGATCGGGTTTGCTTCCCAGCTTGCTTATACCTCCCAGCTGTTGGATGTCACCAAGACAGATATAGGCTATGGCGCTGCCGGTGCTACGCTGAACATGAACCCGGCTACCCCTCTTTATGACGGCACGGGCGCCTATACTTATCAGAACCAGCCCTTACCTTATGTCTCTGTCATCGGCAATCCTGTTGCAGGCGTCGTCATGTCCAATGATAGGATTGGCACTTTCAGGGGCCTGGTCAATGTCTTTGGAGAATATGAGATCATCCCCGGGCTCCGGCTGCGGTCCAGCATCGGAGTCGATTATAGCAGCGCCACGGAAAAGAGATTTATCCCCACCACCACTTACCTGGGCGCACAAAGCGCAGGCTCCGGGTATTCAGGCACCAGCAACCGCTACAGCTGGTTGAACGAAAATACCTTGACGTATACCAGGACCTTTAATGAGAACAATGCCGTCGACATAGTCGGTGGATTTACCGTTCAGGCCTTCGACACCAGCTCATATACTTCTTCCAGCACGGGTTTTTTTACCAATTCACTGGGCTCGGATAACCTGTCCGTAGGCGCCAACATACAAACCCCGGTAAACACAGGTACCTTGAATACACTCGCCTCTTATTTCGGGCGGATCAACTACAGGCTAAAAGAAAAATATCTTTTTACTTTCACTATGCGGGCGGACGGCTCCTCCCGCTTTGGAACCACCCACAAATGGGGCTACTTCCCCTCCGGAGCCTTCGCCTGGCGTATGTCGGATGAAAATTTTATAAAGAAAATTCCGCAGATCAGCGATCTTAAGCTCCGCACGAGCTATGGCGTTACAGGTAACCAGGAGATCGGCAGCTACCAATCTCTTGCACAATATATTACCAATGGCTATTCGCTGGGATCCTCTCCCGTCAGGGTAGTGGGGGTCACGCCCAGCAACATCGCCAACCCGAACCTCAGCTGGGAAAGCACATCCTCCGCGGATGCAGGCGTGGACCTGGGTCTATGGAGCAACCGCGTCACCCTTACCGCGGACTATTATTACAAGACCACTACAAAGCTGCTGCTGAACATGGCCATTCCTCAATCGTCGGGGTATACCAGCATCCTGGTCAATGCAGGGAAGGTACGCAACCAGGGTTTCGAGCTGTCCATCTCTTCCAGGAATATCGACGGCCCCCGGTTCAAATGGTCCACCACGCTTAATTATGCTACCAACAGGAATAGAGTGTTGAACTTAAACGGTACAGACAGCGTCCCCATAGGCAAGACAGGCCCTTACATATTGACAAATGGCCTGGCTCCCTCTCTCCTCGTGGTAGGTCAGCCGATAGGCTCTTTTTACGGATATATATTCAAAGGCATCTGGCAAACGAAAGACCAGATCACAAAAAGTGGGATGAAAACAAAATATATCCCTGGCGATCCCATGATAGCCGACATCAACCACGACAGTTCCATCACAGGCAATGACAGAACCATCGTCGGACATGCAATGCCAAAATTCATCTATGGCATGACCAACGATTTCAGCATGGGACGCTTTAGTCTTTCCGTATTCCTGCAGGGCGTATATGGCAACGATATCCTCAATGTGACAAAATATTCGCATACCACCGGCGGCACCAACAACCCCTTCGTCGATGTGGTGAATGCCTGGAACGGCGCCGGCACCAGCAATACCATCCCACGTGTCAACAGCACCATGGAAAAAGGATTGGGCGTAGTAAGCAATTTTATTGAAAAAGGCAGTTATCTGCGCATCCAGACAGTGACGTTGTCATACAATGCGCCTCTCCCGAAAGTAACCCACGTTTTCAAAAGCTCGCTGATCTATTTCACCGTGCAGAATGTCTACACCATCACAGGGTATTCCGGTTACAATCCGGAAGTAAGCTCTTATGGACTGGATAACCTCAGCGCAGGCATCGACCTCAATCCTTATCCTCCCGCCAGGACATTTATCGCGGGTCTTAAAATGACATTTTAAATTGACAATTACCATGAAAAAGATAATCGTAATATATCTCTGCGGTTTTTTCCTGTTAACCGGCTCCTGCAAAAAATTCCTGGCGGAAAAACCACAAACTTTTCTGACCCCTGATAATTTTTATCAGTCTGCGGCTGATGCGACAGCTGCGCTCAACGGCGTATTCAGCGGTCTCCAGGCCCAGGCCTATTACGGCAGAACGGTATGGATCATCTCGGAAAATTCGGCCGACCTGCTCTATCCACCCAACGGCAACAGTGACAGGGTCTCGTTGTATCAGAACAATTATACTTCCACCAATGGTGAGATCGCCAACTGGTGGAACAGCAGCTATAAAATGATCAAGGGCGCCAACGACGTTATCGCGCATGTCCCCGGTATAAATATGGACACCGCTGCCAGGAATAACATCGTGGGTAACGCCCGTTTCTTGCGTGCCATGGCCTATTTCGATCTGGTGCGCAGCTTTGGGGACTTGCCCCTGCTTACGGCGCCGATCGTAAACAATTCGGACACCATGATATACCCACACCGGACCGCCTCCGCCAAAATATACCAGCAGATCATCAGCGACCTTCAATATGCAGAGGCGAATTGTCTGCCCGAGAACAAGATCGCCTCGGGAAATAAAGGAATGGTTTCCACCGGCGCCGCCTCCGCCATGCTGGCAAGGGTCTATCTTACCAGGGCGGCCACTTCATTCGCCGACCCCAACGATAATCAGAATGCGCTGGCCGAATGCAATAAAGTGCTCGCACTGCCCTATTACAGCCTGCTGCCCAACTACGCAGACATTTTTGACTGCTCCAAAAAATACGGACCCGAACATATATTCTGCGTACAGTTCGCATTGCCACCCAGCACGGGGAATATTACGCTGAGGATGTTCACACCCTCCGCACTTGGCGGCTCAGCCTCCTTTTTCTGTCAAAACAGCTTTTTTAACAACGGATATACCCCGGCCGACTCTATCCGGAGAAAATGGAATATTGCCAATAAGGCGCTCAGTGTTGTCGCCCCGACGGCGGGGACGGTGGTCAATGCCACTCCCTTCTTCTACAAATACAGGGACAGCCTGTGGACACCGCAAAGCAATAACTCCCGGGTCAACTGGATCGTATTGCGGCTGGCAGATGTTTACCTGATGCAGTCGGAAGCTATGAATAACATCGACTCGACCAACCCGGCTAAATTCGATGGAATGAATAAAGTGAGAGCCAGGGCAGGGCTGACAGATCCGGTAACACAACAGCTGAATATCGCCAATACACCCACAGGTTCCGCATTCGTGGATAGCCTGGTGGCCGACAGGGCGAGGGAGCTGTGCGTGGAAGGAGAAAGGAGATGGGACCTCATCCGGCTGAAACGGTTCAAACAACGGATGAGCACCCTGGGTATCACGATCGATGATTACCACCTTTTGCTCCCCATCCCGCAATCGGAGATACAGGTGAATAAACATCTTACGCAAAATCCAGGATTAAACTAACTAAAAACTTAGTTCCTGCGATTCGCCTACATTCGATGATCCAATCGTCGATACCATGCGAACCATTGCCCTCTTCTTCCTGCTGCTGGCCGCGGTCTCCTCACCTGCTCAAAAGATCTTAAAAGTAGGTGTCGCCGGTCTCACCCACGACCACGCGCACAATATCATGAACCAGTTCAAAAGAGGAGAGGTTATCATCGCGGGTATTGCAGAGTCGAACCCGCAGCTGGTACAACGGTATAAACAGCGCTATCAGCTCCCCGACACACTATTCTATCCTGATCTCTCCACCCTCCTGGCGCATGTCCATCCCGACGCCGTGCTTGCCTACAATGCCATCTCCGAACACCTGGGCGTGGTGGAGCTTTGCGCACCGAAAGGCATTTCCGTGATGGTGGAGAAACCGCTGGCCACTACGGTAAAAGATGCCGATCGCATCGCCACCCTGGCAAACCAGTACCATATCCATGTGCTCACCAATTACGAAACCACCTGGTATAATACCAATCAACAAATAAATGATATGGTCAATGGCCAGCATGCCATTGGCGACATCCGTAAGATGGTAGTGCATGACGGACATCAGGGACCCAAAGAGATCGGCTGCTCTCCGGACTTTCTTGGCTGGCTGACTGATCCTGTGAAGAATGGCGGCGGAGCCATCAGGGACTTTGGTTGTTACGGAGCGAACCTCATGGTCTGGCTGATGCATGGCAAGGCGCCTGTTGCCGTCACTGCCATGACCCATCATATCAAACCTTCCATCTATCCCAAAGTGGACGACGACGCCACAATTCTGCTGGAATACCCGGATGCAACAGGTATCATCGAGGCCTCCTGGAACTGGCCATTCAGCATCAAAGACCTGGAAGTGTTCGGCGCCGGCGGCTACCTCCACGCACTGGACGGCAATCACCTGCAGCAACGGATAAATAAAGGCTATGACAGCATCGCTGTGCAACCCGCAGCTTACCGCGACAATCTGCCCTATCTTGCAGATGTCCTAAGTGGCAAGCTCGATCCGGGCAATGACCTTTCGTCCCTGTCCAACAATCTCATCGTGGTGAGGATCCTGGAGGCTGCCAGCCGGTCGGCAAAAGAAGGAAAGAGAGTGGTATTATAGGTCGCATTTACTATCTTCGCGGCCAAAATCATCCCCATGATCTCCATCCGTATATTCGTTACAGGCGGCACCTTCGACAAAGAATACAACGAGCTCACAGGTGAACTTTTTTTTAAGGAAACGCATTTACCCGAAATGCTTGTCCGCGCACGCAGCACGCTGGACGTGACCGTAAGAACGCTCATGATGATCGACAGCCTCAACATGACGGATGAAGACAGGGAGCTGATCGCTCACCAATGCCGGGCCGCCCATGAAGATAAGATCATCATTACGCACGGCACCGACACCATGTCCGTTACTGCCCGGGTACTGGCCGAAAAAGTAAAAGATAAGACCATCGTGCTTACAGGCGCCATGATCCCTTATAAATTCGGCAGCTCCGACGGGTTCTTCAACCTGGGGGGCGCCCTGGCCTTTGCTCAAACGCTTCCTCATGGGGTGTATGTAGCCATGAACGGCCGCGCCTTCACCTGGGATAATGTGCGAAAAAACAGACAAACGGGACAATTCGAGGAGTTAAATTGAAACATCCCCGGCTATAAGCCATTCTTTCCCTCTTGCGTAACTGGGATTTCCCGATCCGGCGCATCCACCCGAGACGCTGCACCTAATTTCGCCGGATGAAACATCTGGGCATTGCACTTTTTCTTATAACACTATCTCTCAATATCTTAGCTCAATCCGTCGGTACCCTCGCCGGCACCATCACCACCACAGACGGTAAACCCGCCCAGGATGTGACTGTACACATAAAAAATAAAACTACTTTGACTGGCGAAGATGGCCGGTTCACTTTTTCAAACCTCCCTGCCGGCGCCTACGAGATCCGCATTTCTCTTATAGGCTATTCGCCCCTCCGTCAGCAGGTAACCGTAGAAGAAAACAAGACCACCACCCTGTCGCTGCAGCTAAAGGTCTCCGAACAGCAGTTGGATGAGGTCACAGTCACCACGGGACACAATAAATTCAACAAAAAAGAAACGGATGACATCGCCCGTATGCCGCTGAAAAACCTGGAGAACCCCCAGGTTTATACTGTCGTCACCAGGGAGATCATGCGCGAGCAGATCACCACGGATTATAACAGCCTCTTTAAGAATGTACCCGGCGCCGGGGTCCCCCTGGTATACAACCAGGGCCGCAGCTCCCTGCTGGCCCGCGGCTTTACCACAGCCAACTACATACGCAACAGCGTCTCGGGTTTTGTATATACCAATATCGACCCTTCCAACCTTGAAAGGCTGGAAGCTATCAAAGGTCCTTCGGGCACCCTTTTCAACAGCAGCATGATCTCTTTTGGCGGCCTGTTCAACCGCGTGACGAAAAAGCCGCTGGAAACTTCCCGTACGGAGATTACCTATACCGGCGGCAGCTACGACCTCAGTCCTGTTGCACTGGACCTCCATCGCCTCTCTGTGGACTTTAATCACCCCCTGAACAGTAGTAAAACCCTCCTCTTCCGGGTAAACGCCGCCGGACATAGCGAAAAAAGCTTCCAGGATGCCGGTTTTATCCGCAGCATCGCGCTGGCCCCCAGTTTTGTATTCAAGGCAAATGACAAACTCAATTTTCTCCTGGATATGGAAGCATCCACTTTCAACGCTACCTCCCCTATCCGTTTCGCCCCTGGGAAAAACGGCAAGGTGACGAATATCAAGGATCTGGGCATGGACTACAACCGTTCTTTCCTTACTAACAGCATGGACTATACTACCCGGCAGCTGAGTGTATTTGGTCAGGTCAACTACCGGTTTTCTCCCATATGGAAATCCCAGACCAACTTCACCCGCACTTACTCCACAACGGAAGGTTGGGTTACCCAGCTCATCGGCAAGACGGACAGCACCCTGCAACAAAGCGCCCAGAAAGAGAACTTCCCTTACAACGGCTTCGAGATCCAGCAAAATTTCATCGGCGATATGCATATCGGCGGACTTAGGAACCGCGTAGTGATCGGCCTGGACTATTACAAACAGAAAAGCCATCGCAATACGCCTACGATCAATATGCCCGTCATCAACTTCAAACATATAACCGCGGCTTATTATAACTTCAATGCCACCACCGCCGATTCCCTGGCGGCCAAGGCAGTACCGTCGATCTATAAGACGGACCAGGCTATTTATGGCGCCTATATTTCGGACGTTCTCAATATTACCTCCCAGCTCAATGTCATGCTCAGCCTGCGCGCCGATCACTTCCAGGATAAAGGCACTTATTATCCCGTGAACGACTCCTCAGCTGGTGCATTTACCCAAAACGCCCTTTCTCCAAAACTGGGTCTTGTTTATGAAGTGGTCAAAGAAAAGATCTCCATCTTTGGCAATTATATGAATGGATTTAGCAATACGGGCGGAACGGATTATTATGGCGTTTCGTTCAAACCGCAACAGGCCAATCAATGGGAGACAGGTATAAAAGTGGATGTGTTCAATCACCGTCTCAGCAGCACCGTCAGCTATTACAATATCGACGTCGCCAATGTTACCCGTGATGATCCCGGCCATGCAGGTTATTCCATCCAGGACGGAACCCAGCTCAGCAAGGGCATCGAGGCGGAGGTTATCGCCAATCCCGCTCCCGGGCTCAACCTCGTGGCAGGCTACACCTACAACGACAGTAAATACACAAAAGCCAACAAGACTGTCGAAGGACTACGCCCCGCAGCCGCCGGTCCCGCCAATCTCCTGAACATCTGGGCCAGCTATCACCTGATGAATGGCAAGGTCAAGGGTCTGGGATGCGGCCTCGGCATCAATTACGGCAGCAAGTCTTTTCAGACAAATACAACGACACAAGTATTCACCATTCCCAGCTATACGGTGTTGGATGCCTCCATTTTCTATGACCAGCCCGGTTACCGGCTGGGGATCAAGGTGGACAATCTCACAAATGAAAAATATTGGTCGTTCCGGTTGGCGCCTCAAAACCCCACCCGTGTATCCGCCAGCATCAGCCTTAAATTTTAATTACGCATGACCATCAAAAAACTTATTCTTCAATTGCACTTATGGTTGGGACTCACATCCGGGCTGGTGGTCTTTATCGTGGCTATCACAGGTGCATTGTATGTATTCGAAGAAGAAGGACGGGCGTTATTTCAGCATAAGTACTATCATGTCACGGCGCCTGAAAACGCATCCCGTCTGCCCCTTACACAGCTCGTAGACTCTTTCCGGGCCCATTTCCCGAAGGAAAAGATCATCAGTATCCGCTGGCAGGAATCAAAAGATGCGGCAATAATCTTCTATACTAAGAAAAAACTTGTCTCCATCAACCCTTATACAGCGTCCATCGCAGGCGTACGCAATGTCGATGGAGATTTCTTTACAGTAGTGCTGAAGATACACAGGGAGCTGTTGCTCGATAAGGTAGGTAAGCAGATCATCCGCTGGAACGTTCTTATTTTTTTCATCATGTGTATCAGCGGGCTGATCCTCTGGTGGCCGCGTCAACGGCGTTTTTTCAAACAGGCTGTTACCATCAACTTCAAAGCCAGGAGCTGGAAAAGAGTGAATTGGGATTTACATAGGGTCCTGGGGTTTTATGCCCTGCTGGTGTTGCTGATCATTTCGCTGACGGGTCTGTTCTGGACATTCGATACAGCAAAGAACATTGTGGCCTTCGTCACTCATAGCCCCTCCCCCGAAAAGGAAACCAAAATAAAAACCAAACCCATCCCCGGCAAACATTTCACACTGGACGAAGCCTACACCTATGCAGCCACTAATTATCCCGGTGCACGTGAAACCTTTATCGCGCCTCCTGCCGATAGCACGGCGCCTATCCGGATCATCATGCGCTATCCCTATACGCTGGTACGCAACCAAAATACCTTCCTTCTCTCTCCTTATAACGGTAAGCTGCTGAAAACCGATTTGTACACCAACTATACAGCCTATGACAAGGTGGCCAGAAGCAATTATGATCTTCACACCGGTCGCATACAGGCGCTGGGCATCGGCAGCAAGATCATCTGGTTCCTGGCCGCGTTGATGGCTGCTTCACTGCCGGTTACAGGATTTTTGATCTGGTGGGGCCGCCGCAGGAAAAAACCTAAGGCAAAGATCAAAAAAGCCGATCCGTCACATATCCATGATGATTCATCACATTTGATAAAACAGCCCGCCCTCATAAGCTAATCTTGTTGAAAATTCAGCAAGATGAAAAGGTCATTCGCGCTCCTCTTATTCCTGCAAGCCTGCGTCAGCCTGCTCGCCCAGTCCGGCAAGATGGACACCCTCTACTCAAAGATCCTGGGCGAAACTCGCCGCGTACACATTTATTTCCCCTCCAGTTACGGGGATACTTATTTCTACCCCCACCGCTACCCCGTACTCTATCTCCTGGACGGCGAATCGTCGTTCAACCCGATGGCTTCCGTTGTCCATTTGCTCAGTGAAGACAGGGGTCCGCTGGAATTTCCGGAAGTCATCATCGTAGCCATAAATAATACGGACCGCCTACGCGACCTCACTCCTACCCGTTCTGCCACCGAACCCGGATTGGACAGCGCTTCCCTCAGCCGTACCGGCGGCGGCGAAAAGTTCCTTTCTTTTATGAACAGCGAACTGATGCCTCACATCGACTCTCTCTATCGTACCGCGCCCTATAAAATATTCATGGGACATTCACTCGGTGGTCTCACGGTGATCAACGCCTTCCTGCACCACACATCCATGTTCGACGCCTACATAGCCTCCGACCCTAGCATGTCCTGGGACAACCAAATACTGCTACGCCAGGCAAAAGACATTCTGCACCAGGACAAATTTGCCGGCAAAACCTTATTCCTTGCCATAGCTAACAACGTACCACCCGGCCTGGATACCACCACCCTCTGGTCAGACACCAGCAATTTGTTCACGCACCACATGCGCTCCATCTTCTCCTTGAGAAACATCATTACAGGCGCCTACCCTCAACCCCCCTATACATTTATTCCATTCACAGGCCAATTGCCCATCGCTGAAAAGCTCCCGCCACCCACTGTCCCCCTGCCCCTACGGTTCTCCTGGAAATACTATCCCGATTATGATCACGGCGGATTGCCTCTCCCCGCCGGCTATGATGCCTTCCGTTTTATTTTTAGCTACTATCATATCTTTTTCCCTTTCCCCGAGCTTTTCCAGCCAACCTGGACGGCGGATACACTGATAGCTACGCACTTCAAGGCTATCAGCCGGCAAATGGGCTATAGGATATCACCACCCGAAAGCCTTATCAATAACATAGGTTATCAACTGATGGGCAGCCGCCAATTCGACAGGGCCGCTTATTACTTCCAGCTAAACATAGAGAATTATCCCAACAGCTTTAATGTATACGACTCCATGGGCGACCTCCTGGCTGCACGAAATGAAAAAGACACAGCCGTAAAATGTTATCAGCAGGCGCTCCTGCTTCGTGAGAATGCCGACACCCGTAAAAAGATGGAGAAGTTAAGCAGGTAGCTCTACTGTATGAAACCAGTAATTGATAAATGACTTTATCTTGAACAAAGCATCGCTATAACTGGCCGGCTTTATTATAAAGCTACTGGCTCCGGCTGCATAGCTCGCCCGTACATCTGCCGGCAGTGCACTCTCGCTCAGCACAACTACGGGTACGTTGGCATACCCATCCGTCTCCCTTATCCGGCGGATCAGGTCCACCCCATTGAAAGGCTGGGCATTCATACTCAAAATTATCATGGGCGGCCTGTTATCCGGGTTCTCTATATAATCCTCCAGATCAGCGCCATAAATGAACTCGATCCCATCGCTGATCCCTTCAGCGTGAAAAGCTTCTTCTGTTAGCCACCTGTCATCCTGGTCATGCTCGACCATTAAGATCTTTGAACCCATAAATGTTGATTGGTAATTAAAAATACCTAAAAAAACTTATCTTAACACCCTAAATTCTAAACAGGCAGTATATGAGAAAACTACCCGCAATAGGGATGGCTATCCTTATTTCCCATTCCATCCTTGCACAACCCTCCCCCACCCCTGCTCCGGACACCAGCGTCATTACAAAGCCGGATAAAGCGGTAACCAAACATTCCATAAAGATCGACGGTAAGATCGTCAACTATACAGCCGTGGCGGGTACGCTGTTATTAAAGAATGATAAGGACGAGTCCATCGCCATCTTTGGCTATACGGCTTATATAAAGGATGGAGAAGCCGACGTATCACACCGGCCTTTGACCTTTGCTTACAATGGCGGTCCCGGCTCTTCCTCCATGTGGCTGCACCTGGGCGCCCTTGGCCCCCGCCGCATCGCCCTCAATGATCCCACTTACAATGCGCCCCCTCCTTATAAAGTGGAAGACAACGAGCATTCCATCATCGACGTCACCGACCTGGTGATGGTCGACCCCATCGGTACAGGGCTAAGCCATCCCATCGGCAAGGCCACCAATAAAGATTTCTGGGGTGTCGACCAGGACATCAAATCCATCAGCCAGTTTATCTCACAATATATCAAAGAGAATGACAGGTGGAACTCCCCCAAATATCTGTTGGGTGAAAGCTATGGCACCACCCGCTCGGCAGGTATCGCCAGCTATCTGCATGACAATATGGGCCTGCAGCTCAATGGGGTGGTGCTGGTATCCGCCGTACTGGACATTCATACGCTGACCTTTGCGGATGATATCTCCCATGTCCTCTACATCCCTACTTATGCTGCCGTGGCCTGGTATCATAACAAACTGGCCAGTAAACCCGCCGACCTGGAAGCTTTTTTGAAAGAAGTAAGAGGTTTTTCCCAGGGCGAATATGCTACAGCGCTACAGAAGGGCGATGCGCTCAGCGATGCGGAGAAAGGACAGATCGCCGCTAAGCTCTCCGGTTACACGGGCCTGAGCAAAGAGTATTGGATCAAGGCCAATCTCCGTGTCCCCGAGCCGGCATTTACACAGGAGCTGCTGCGTGATGAACACCAGACGGTAGGACGCCTGGATGCCCGCTATAAGGGCATCAACCAGGACCTGCTGAGCGAGTTCTCAAACGACGACCCCCAAAGCACGCAGATCAGCCCGCCTTATATTGCCGCTTTTATGAATTATTACTACACTGAACTAAAGGTCAATAAGAATTACAACTATCATGTGTCCGCTTATTCGGCAGAAGGTTTTAAATGGGATTGGCATCACGCCGTCAATGGTGGAGAGGGTTTTCCCGTAACTCCCAATACAGGCGTCGATATGGCGGGTATCCTGAGTAAGAATCCCAATCTGAAGGTCCTGGTATTGAACGGATATTTTGACCTGGCCACGCCTTTCTTCGGCACGGAATATACTTTTGATCACATGGGACTGGAGAGAAAGGTTCGTAACAATGTCACCATGAAATATTATCCTGCCGGGCACATGATGTATATCCATACACCTTCCCTGGTAGCGTTTAAAAAAGATGTAGCAGCATTTATACAGGATACGTCGAAGTAGCCCCGGTGACGGTCGCAGTGCCCACACGGTGAAGCTGTAACAATACCTTGTCCGGCCGCAGGGTGATCAGCGGCAGCATGTTGGGCGTGTGCCCGGTAGAAGCAATGCTAAACCGCCTGAAAAAAGCGTGGACAAAAAAACACATTTCCGCGATAGCGAAGTTATTGCCGATGCATAACCGGGGGCCGGCCCCAAAAGGAAAAAAGGCGATCATTTTCCGCAGCTTACCGGCGTCGTCAAGCCACCGTTCCGGCTGAAAGACATCTGCATGCTGCCAGTGATCCCCGTGCCGGTGAAGGCCATAGAAAAAGGACAGCACAACAGCCCCCTTTGGAAAAGTCCAGGGACCATAGTGATCGTCCGTGACGGCTACCCTGTCCGTCATAAAAGCAGCGGGTCGTAGACGCATCGACTCGTTGATCACGGCATTGATATAGTCGTTCCGTACGCTGTCATGAATGTCCGTGCTCTCCGCAATGGTTTTTAACCTGGACAGAACATCCGGATGCGTCGACGCCAACGATAAAAGCCAGGATAATGTATTGGCCGTGGTTTCATGACCGGCCAGCAGCAGGACCAGCACTTCGTCGATGATCTGGTCTTCCGACATAGCTTCGCCGGTATCCTCATAACGGGCGCCGAGCAGCATATCCAGGAGGTCACTGTATTCTTTTTTATCCTTCTGCCGCTGATGGATGATCGCCCTGATGATATTTCTCATCCGGACGCTCCGCCGCAAATTGATCTTATCCTGCCGGGTAATACGATAAAACAGCTGACGCAGGGGCCTGTTCATATCCTTTATGACAAACTCCTGCATCTGGTTGAAAAGCAGGCTCATCTCCTTCTTTTCTTCCGGCTTTAGATCGATATCGAATAAACTCCGCAGGATGATATCGAAAGCCAGCTGGTATACCAGCGGATAAACATCTATCTTTTCTCCTGCAGGCCATTCCGCAATCGCCTTTTCTATCGTCTCTGTCATCAGCTTATATAGCCCCTGTAGCCGTCTTGTATGAAAACCAGGCTGTATCAGCCTTCTCTGCTGCAGCCAGTAGTCCCCGTTGGAAAAAAGCAGTCCCTTTCCAAACAGGCGGCCGACCTTACCCGTGGTAAACTCCGATTTGCGATAGTTGGTATGGTTATCCCGCAGAACGTGCTGGATAAAACCAGGGTCTTGCGTAATGATGAGGAGCTTGTCGCCCGGAAAAATAGCGGAATAGGCATCCCCGAACTTGTCCATGTTCATGCTGATGCCTTTGATAGTATTGCGGCGAAGAAAAAGAACGCTCCTTAGGATAAGTTTCGCGGTGGAATACCCATCAGGGATCTTGTATTTATCCTTGTAGATCTTCATAAGGGTAGTAATGTAGGTTTAAAATCAGGCGTCACTCTTTTCTTACTGGCCTGCTCATAGCTGTATGCCAGTGACAGCAGCGGGCCTTCCTTATAAGCGCCGCTCACAAATGACAACCCAACGGGCAAGCCCTGCACTGTTCCCATGGGGACGGTGATATGCGGGTACCCTGCTTTGGCTGCCGGGGAAGAGAAAGAAAACCCCGATCCATAATTGCCCAGCAACAGGTCGGTACAACAGGCAGGTCCGCCGGTGACACCCACGATTGCATTCAGTTGGTATTTGAGCATGAGATCGTCGATGATCTTACGTGCGCTGGTGGAGCTTGCCAGGGCATCCAGGTATTCTTTGCTGTCCAGGCCTCCTTTTGCCTGGCTGCTTTCCAGCGTTTCCTGTTTAAAGTACGGCATGGCCCTGGCTTCATTCTTCTTATTAAAAGCAATGACTTCCTCCAGCGACCGCATTCCTTCCACACCTGAGAGATATTTATTCAGACCATCCTTAAACTCGTATTGAAGTACAGTGAATTCTGTCGATCCCAGTTCCCTGATAGCAGCCAGCAGCTCCACCTCTATAATCTCCGCCCCCTGCTGTTTTATAATCTCTATTGCCTGCTGGTATAACGCTACCACACCCTCATGTCCCTTCAGATGAGACTTTTCGATCCCGATCCTGGTACTTTTCAATCCATCCTTCAGACAGTATACACTATAATCAGGGCTCACATGCCCAACACTACCCCCGGTCGCCGGATCCCTTTCATCCACTCCTGTTAGCGCGCTTAACAATATAGCTGCATCCTTTACCGTACGGGCCATTGGTCCCGCGGTATCCTGTGTAGCGGAAATGGGGATGATACCGCTGCGGCTCCAGAGACCCACGGTAGGCTTAAAGCCTACGATACCGTTGACAGAGGAAGGACTTACGATAGAACCATCCGTCTCAGTGCCGATGGCGATGGTACAAAGATTAGCCGCCACGGCAGCGCCGGATCCTGCGCTCGATCCCGAAGGGTTACGGTCCAGCACATACGGATTTTTTGTCTGGCCTCCCCGGCTGCTCCAACCACTGGTCGACCGGCTGCTGCGGAAATTAGCCCATTCGCTGAGATTTGTCTTACCCAGCAGGACGGCGCCTGCTTCCCGGAGCTTCTTTATGATAAAAGCATCCTGGACAGCCTTATGGCCTTCCAGCGCCAGCGACCCCGCCGTCGTCATCATTTTATCACCCGTATCGATGTTGTCCTTCACCAGCACTGGTATCCCGTGCAGAGGTCCCCTGGTCTTACCCGTCTTCCGCTCATTATCCATCTGCTCGGCAATAGCCAGGGCATCGGGGTTTAGCTCGATGATTGCCCGAAGGGTTGGCCCTTGCCTGTCCACAGCCTTGATCCACCGCAGGTACTGCCCCGTAATCCACTTGGAAGAAGATTCACCGGAAGCCATCCTTGCCTGCAATTCATCGATAGTAGCCTCCTTAAGCACAAATCCATCAGGCACCTTGACAATCATTGAAAATCCCACCAATGATCCATTTTTTAAAAAATCGCGACGACGCATGGGTAGAGGTCTTTTTCCGAATATACATAAATAATAAGCGCCCCTGCTGCTGCGTTTTAAAGTAGCTAAAACTTATATCATGTCAAAGCCCTTTTTATGTCTTGTCCTGCTGCTGTCTTCCTTTTCCATATACGCCCAGAATACCGCCGCCACCCCTGAAAGCCAAAAGATTAAAAATATTCGTAAAATAATGGCGCTCACAGGCTCCGGAAAGCTGGGTGTCCAGGTAGTGCAAAATATGGTCAGCAGCTTTAAAACCACCTATCCCAATGTAGACCCCTCATTTTGGGACGATTTTCTAAAAGAGGTCACGCCGGATGAGCTCGTCAATCTGGTGGTCCCCGTATACGATCGCAATTTTACAGATGAAGAGATCGAGGGGATGCTGGCCTTTTATAGCTCTCCCGTCGGCCAGAAAGTGCTTGCCAAACTCCCCGTCGTCTTACAGGAATCCATGCAGGTAGGCCAGTCCTGGGGACAGGAATTAAGCAAAAAGATCATGCTGAGATTGGAGCAAAAAGGATATATCAAAGAAGGGTAATATATTCTCCCGTCGATACATCTACCCTGTTCCGTCGATTCATTGGCCGCGGCGCCAGCCCATGCAGCTAATTTGCTGAAAAAATGCTATGCCACAAACACACAAAGGTCCGGCGCCGGCAGCCGTAGCCGGCGTCTTTACCTCGCTCTTCTTATTGAGTATTATCTTTTCCCGTATACTGACACATGGTGCGCCCATTCCCATGCCCTATGGCAATCCCTGGTTGTCGCAACAGTACTTTCTATCTTTCCCTTCCGTGGTGCGGCTGAGCGGGTTTCTTCAGTTGGGGGCGGCCATTACGCTGGGCATATTGACCGCATCGCTCACCAGCAGATTACTTTTCCTGGGTGTTACAGCCAGCGGAGCGCATATCGCATTCTTCGGGGGGATAGCTGCTTCCATCTTCCTCGCCATTTCCGGTTTGTCCGGCTGGGTGCTGTCACAGCCGGGTGCTGCCAATACTTTCGATACGATGAGAAGTATACAGCTGTTAGGCTTTGCAGCAGGAGGGGTAGCGCATGTAGCGACATTGGGATTGTTGGTAGCAGGCGTAGCCGTACCCTCATTAATGTATAGATTTCTGCCAGGGGGATGGACTACGGTGGGCATTGTCATCGCAGCGCTGTCAGAACTATCCAGCTTCAGCATGATCTTACCACAAGCATCTTTCCTCCTGCCCCTTGCCCGCTTTTCGGCAATGGTCTGGCTAATCGTCGCGGGAGCCCGTCTTCCCCAGACCCAATAACGCACTCAGCTGCCCCCGGCAACTTTCACTCAACGGCAATTCGGCCTTGCCGACCAGCACCAGGTCCCGCCGGATGGAGGATACTTTATCCGCATTTACGATATAGCTCCGGTGGATACGTGCAAAGCGCCTTCCCGCCAGCTTTTCCTCCATTGCTTTCATGCTCATCTTGGTGATCAGCGGCCGGGTGCTGTCCTCCATAAATACTTTTATATAGTCCTTCATACCTTCGATATAGAGAATGGAAGGAATAAATATCTTTTCCAGGTTGTATTCGACATAAACAAAAAAGTAATCCAGCCCGCCGCCGCCACTTTTTAATACATGTAGCTCCTGCGCCTTATTGCACGCTTTCAGAAATCTTTCAAACGACACAGGTTTTAAAAGGTAGTCTACTGCATTGAGATTAAACCCCTCCAATGCGTGCTCTTTGTATGCAGTGATAAAGATCACCATGGGTGGAGAAGGCAGGGAGGCCAGGAACTGCAGCCCGCTGAGCCCTGGCATCTGTATATCGAGGAAAATAAGATCGACGGTCTCCTTGTGCAGAACATCCGCGGCCTCCATCGCATTCCTGCACCGCCCGACGAGGTGAAGGAACGGGACCTTTTGTATATTGTCTACCAGGAGGTCGAGGACCAGTTTCTCATCGTCGACGGCAATACAGTTCATCATGCTGCATCGATATTTAGTTCGACAGTATAAATTTCGTCTTTATCCGTGATAGTGAGCCTGTGTCTGCCAGGGTACAATAATTCCAGCCGGCTTCGTGTATTGGCAAGTCCGATGCCGGGGCTCTTATCTTTGACAAAATCACCCTTGCTATAGTTATTGCTGACCTTAAAATACAATGTACCCTGCTCCACCCTCAGCTCGACATAAATAAAAGCATGCCTGACCATCCCAATGCCATGCTTAAAGGCATTTTCAACAAACGGTATCAGCAGCATTGGCTCTATCAACGCTTCCCGATCAGGTTCTGTAATATTGAGCCGGATATCTACATCTTCTCCAAAACGTAGCTGTTGCAGGTCAATAAAACTTTTTATCAGCTGGACCTCCTTGACAAGCAGTATCTTCTCTTCACCGGATTCATAAAGGGAATAACGCAGGAGGTCCGAAAGCTTGATAAGCGAGGGTTCCAGCAAAGGCGAGTTCTGTCTTGCCAGGGATACCATATTGGTCATCATATTGAACAGGAAATGGGGGCTTATCTGCTGACGGAGAAATTTCAGCTCGGCCGACAGCCGTTGCGCCTTCTGCTCTTTTTCCATCCTGTCCCGGTGTGTACGGTCCGTCACCACCCGGAAAATAATGGAGGCTACAAAAAAAGGCACGGGAGGAAAGAACAATAGCCGATGGATAAAGGATGTAATGACCAGCTCCGGCCGCAGGAAGTATATGATATACAACTTACCATAGTAGGAAATAGCCAGCAAGACTGCCACCGATAAAAAATACAAAGGCCATCGCCGCCGTGTCATCAGCCTCGGGTAAAGGATGAGAGCATTGAGATAAAACAGGCCGATGTGATAGATATTGGTAAAAAGAAAAAAAGTGCCAGGCAATGCGGGACTGCCTGGCACATTATGAAAGATTACCGCCGGGATTGTCAAAAGTACCACCCATATCGCCATATGGACGGCGGGGGTAAAGTATGATCGTCTGTAATTGGACATACGCGCAAGTTATGCCCAAGTTACGCAAACAGTGGCTATCAGTCGACGATCCGGGTCATTGAGTGGACGCAAAGTCTACTGGTTCACCCTGAACTCCTCCCAGCCCTGGGCCGTTGCACGATTACAGGTCATTGCCTGTGCCCCATTTTCACTGCTGACAAAATCCCCATTGTTGCCCTGCAGCGAGACCGTTCCATCGGGGTTGTTGATCCAGGTAAATGTTTCCCAGGCCTGGAAGGTCGCCCGGTTGCACGTGATCGGCTGCGCGCCATTCTCGCTGCTGACATATTTACCCATGCTCTGTAACGCCACTTTACCGCCGCCGGCATCCACTACGAGGAATTGCTCCCAGGCCTGGGCCGTTGCCCTGTTACAATTCATGGCCTGGGTCCCATTTTCGCCGCTGACATACATATTATTATTACCTTTCAGCGTGATGGTCTGACCAATGGGCGCACCACCGCCGGAGCTGATGCTGTATACCCGTACATAATCCACCATCATCGTGGTGGGTAAGGAACCATTGTCGATGGTATTGCCGGGCAGATCGCCGCCGATCGCCAGGTTGAGGATGATAAAGAAGGGTAGATGGAAGGCGCCTGTATTGTTGATATTATTGGCAATATTTCCTGTCACATACAAGGTGTTGTCTACATACCAGCGAATGCTGCTGTTGTCCCATTCCACGGCATAGATATGATAATCACCCGGGGTGGTGTTGGTGCTGAGTCCATATTGCACATGACCGTTGCCGCCATTCCAGTGCATGGTGCCCAGTATGGTGTTCGTAGTATTGACATGCTCCATAATATCTATCTCGCCGCAGGTGGGCCATCCGGCGCCCGTATTGACATTGTTGCCCAGCATCCAGAAAGCGGGCCAGGTTCCCTGTACCATCGGCAGCTTGATACGGGCCTCAATACGTCCATAAGTGGTAGAGAACTTACCATAAGAGTCCAGTTTCCCGGAAGTATAAGGTTGCCCCTGCACAGTCTGCTGTCTTGCCGTGATCACAAGGTTGCCGCCTGTCACCGTGACGTTGTCGGGCTGGTAAAACTCCTTCTCATTGTTGACCCCGGGATTACCGTTGATGATATTCCAATTGGCTGTGTTGACGCTGGTCCCGTCAAATTCATCGGACCACACCAGTGTCAGCGCCCTGGGGGTTGTTACCGTCTCCTGTCCCGTCGGGGCGGAAGACCTGACATCCTTCTTACAGCCGATGGATAAAAAAAGCATCGAAGCCATCAGTACGATGCCAGTAAAGATTCTCGCGGTAGTTGCTCTTGGTTTCATGGTAAACTGTTTTAAGTATAAGATTTATTGGTTCATACCTTGCGACAAAATGCTCTAAAAATCACGCCGGACCAAATTATCGACTACGCTAAAACTACTTAGAAAGTATTTTTTCATTTTGGTCACGTTTTTTTACGCTGGTTTGTCTTCTAATCGTAAAACATCACAAATCACTAAAAAACAGAAGAAAATGACACCAAGGATCGCATTGCAGAACCACTGGAAAGGGCTAATGGACGGTATGATGGCAACAGAACGCTACCTTAAAAGATCCACACTCGACGAGAAACTCCTGGTCCTTATGCAACACAGGGTTTCCCAGATAAATGGCTGCGGTTATTGCCTGGATATGCACCACAAAGACGCCATCCACCTGGGTGAAACGGAATTGCGTCTCCATACCCTGCCAGCCTGGAAAGAAGTCCCTTATTTCACGGACAGGGAAAGGGCCGTATTGGCTTACGCGGAGGCGTTGACGCTGCATGCCGATGCCGACGACGCAGTATTCAATGCGCTGAAAGAATTCTTCAGCGATACTGAGATCGCAGAGCTCACCATAGCCATTGCGCAGATCAACAGCTGGAACAGGATCAACAAAGCTTTTCGCACCGCCCCCGGAAATTACCAGGTAGGGCAGTTTAACTAACGCCCGCGTTATTACCGGTCATTCCTGGATGGATTGTCCGATATTTGTCATCTTCCAAAAGCTGAAACATTGAAGGACTATCAATCCATTTTATTCCCCTATGCGTACAATATCCTTGGCTCCTCCGAAGATGCAAAGGATGCCGTGCAGGATGTCTTGTACAAATACCTTGCATCACCCAGGGAAGGGATAGAGAATGAAAAGAACTATCTTATCCGGAGCGTGATCAATCAATCCATCAATATCAAAAAAAGTAAGAAAAAGATCGCCTCGGGCGATGTCTGGCTGCCCGAGCCTATTGCCACGGAAAAAGCCGACACGAATATCCATCTCAGCGATATTGTCACTTACTCTTTGATGGTGTTGATGGAACAGTTGAATCCAAGGGAACGCGCGGTATTTATCCTGAAGGAAGGGTTCGGCTACTCTCATGAAGAGATAGCCGGGCTGCTTTCCGGGACGGTGGAAAGCTCGCGCAAGCTGCTCAGCAGAGCAAAGACCAAGCTTGACACCCCCCATCCGGTCCGTCCGCAGCAACCAACGCCTTTCCCAAAAGATCTGCTGGAAAAATTCGTCCATTCCATTCACGACGGAGATACACAGACCCTGGAAACGCTCCTGACGGATGACATCAAATACTACGCCGACGGAGGTGAAAAGATCAAAGTCCTCCGCAAATTCACCATCGGCCAAAAAGAGGTGGCCGATCTGCTGCTGCTGGTACATCAGCGATTCCATCGAAAGGCATCCCTAGTCTACGCCATGGTCAATCACCAGCCTGCCTTTCTCTATTATCATGGAGATAAGCTGTTCCAATGCCAGGTATTCAGCATCACCGAAGATGGTAGCAGGATATCACAGATCGACAATGTCATCGATCCGGAGAAGTTGAAGGCTATTTCTTCCTCTTTTGCAGACGAGTGATCACTTTCTGCAGCTGCACAGGATCCTTCAGATAAGGCTCCAGGTCGAACAGCTCCGCCTTTCTGAACTCCACGGGATGACTTTCGCTCTGCAGCGAAATAGTGCCTGCAGCGATCAATCCGCCGTCGGGTAGCCCGGCCTCTTTGACGTATTTATCCCTTCCATCGTATTGCGGCTTCTCATAGGTGAGTACAGTGTCTCCGTCTACGATATGCCGGATGATGGAATCCTTCAGGACCAGGGCTTCTACATGTACCCACTGGTCTCCATGATAGGTTTTTGCAGTTGAGTTGACGCAATGGGGAGTGAACAGCTTGCCATCCATCACCACATTGGTACCGGGGGTACAGAGATTAGCCGTCGGCCGCGCATCCTTGCCGTTGCCGCCTAATAACTGTTCTTCCAGGGATATGGGAAAGTCTTGTTCCAGCTGCATGCTCTCGGGAGACTGGCCATGCAGCATGACCCCGCTGTTGCGGTAGGCCCAGTCCGCACCATCCTTCATCTGGTCGCCTGTGAAACGATATTCCACCACTACCAGGTAGGCAGAGAATTTTTTCTTATAGAAGAGATGACCATAACGTTCTTTGAAAAGCCCTCCATAACCTGCGTAATCCACCTTCAATACCCCATTCTCTACGCGGAAAGTGTTGGCAAAATTGTCTCCGGCGGGATAGCCTTTGATCTTAACGGTCCAGTCCTTGAGGTCTTTGCCGTTGAATAGCTTTATCCACTTCCCCTCTGCCGGTGTTTTCTGCGCCGAAAGGGTGAGCGTGCCGCATAGGAGGATAAACATCAATATTGATCTCATAAAACTTATTTACGGCAATATAATCACTCTTCCGAATAATCATGCACATACTTCCACCTTTCCGGCATCTCCAAACATTGCCGCCACACGGATTTTACCGAATACACATCCCGTAGCTGGAAGCCCGCATACAACAGACAATAGGACTGATGGATATCCGACCCCCAATGCACCCATCGTTCATCCTGCGTATAAGGATGTTCCAGCATCACCTTCGTCCTGGCGGCAAACAGTCCGCCCTGTATATGAAAGGAAGGCAAATGACGGGGAAAACCCATATCCTCCGGCAGGCAGCTGGGATAAGCAGAGCCGGTCATAGCCACGGAAGGATCGTCCTCCATCGGAGCTATAAGATCGTCTATCCAGGTGGGATCGTACATGCGACCGTGATTTGAACATACATAGACGATATACGGGTATTCGCTGGCCTGGATAGCTATGTTCATGGCAGGCCCATACATGATATTGGACCCCGGCCAGAAGCTGTTATGCTGTACGTCATAACCGTCCAGGCTATAAGATGGTCGCCTGTCTGCATCGCTATTGTCCACAGTCACCAATTGAAACCTCCAATGAGGATGTGCGGCAATGGTGGGTAATATGTCCCGTTGCAACCGCCGGCTCAGCCGCTCCTGGTTGTTATGGGGTATCAGGATCAGGGTAACTCCCGGTTCATTTTCTTTTGACTGCAAGAGCATAAATATCGTTTGGCGAGGTGAGAACATCTACCATGAAAAACTCAAAAGGTTGTAGCCACCGCGACAAGGCATCAGGGTACACATTGTTATAATATTCTCCGGGATAGAGGACAGGGCCACCGTCTACACAGGAGTGAGTGGCGCGACCCGCGCCTGCAGCCGTGACCAGGAATATCCCTCCGGGCTCCAGCAACTCATAAGCGGTCCGGCAGATGCCCTCTCCCTCGTCGGTATGCTCCAGTGTCTCGCAGCATACTACGGTGTCAAAAAGCTCCTCGGGCTCGGGACGCCAGTCGGCCGCATTGCCGATGACATCCACATTCAACCCTTCGCGTATATCCACACCGATATACGTTTCTGCGTCTCTGAACAAAGGGCGCACCAGCCCGTTGTGGGCATAAGCGTTGTTATCCCATATCACCGTCCGGCTGCCAAGTTCGCAGACACGTTTTCTTGTGGGCAGACGATTGACGGCCCATTCGATGAAATTATAAGCTCCTGCATGCATGGTCGTGTGTTTTAGCCGGTCTCCGGGGGTGGTAATGGTCCAGGCGATTCAGTATCAGGTAAATTCCAGGGCTGGTGTAGATGTTATCCCGATGTAAATGTAGAGATCATATTCTATTTTTCCATTACCCGATAGTGGTATTTTTTTCCACAGGAACTTTTCTCCATAGTTTTGTTCTATGAACAAGGGCACAGGTTTATATCTGCTGATCATCGGAGGGATCATCGTGATCGTGGGAGCCCTCATTTATTTCTTCCATGACAAGCTGCATTGGATCGGCAGATTGCCGGGGGATATACGCATCGAACGAGAGAATTTCAGGGTTTATATTCCCATTACAACTATGCTGATCTTCAGCGTATTGTTTTCTCTTATATTATTTTTGATCAGGAAAATAATGTGATCACCATGAACACCATTATCAGACCATCTACCAAAGAAGATCTCCCGGCCATCTTTACACTGTTTAAAGAGTTCTCTATCTTCCAAAAAACGCCGGAAAAGATGCACATCACCCTCGAACAATTGATAGGGGACGAACAATATTTCCGGTGTTTCGTCGCAGTGGTAGAGGGACAGATCATTGGCTATGCCACTTACTTCTTTGCTTACTATTCATGGACAGGGCGGGGCATTTACCTTGACGACCTGTATGTACAGGAAAGCCATCGGAAATATGGCATTGGCAAACAACTATTAGACAAAGTCATACACCACGCGAAAGAAAACAATTGCAAGTCCGTCCGCTGGCTGGTCTCCCGCTGGAACTCGAACGCCATCGAATTCTATAAGAAGATGGGCGCGTATATGGACGACACGGAAATGACAGCCGTGCTACCCCTGTAGTTACTGCCTAATTGCACTGAGGCATCGTCTTCATCAATTCCCAATATATCTTCGATTTCTCCGCCTGCGCCTTGGCAGGCTCCGATGCATACCGGCTATCCAGCGCCACCATTCGGGTCTCTGCATCTTGTAGTGCAGACAGTTGATGGCGAAAGCAACTGACTTTATCCCCTCCATTACGATGCGAAACGCAAATACTTAGATTTACATTTAAAATAGATTCCCGTACAGCATCCAACGGATCCATCATGTTGATCATCGCCCGCTGTGCCACGCTGTCCTGGTAGAGGTTCCCATGCTGCGTTTTACGCACCAGCTCCTCATGCTTCTGGTTCAGCGCTCTTTTAAAGTCGACGATCGCCTGTTTCTCCGCGGTGCACTCGCCTCTCACCTGGTCCTGTTTACGTTCCACATCCGCTCTTTCTTCCTGCAGCTCCGCCTGCTGCTTGGCCTGGAATGCATCTTCCTGTACCTGGAAGGGGGCCGGGTTAAAACAGCTATGTACATTATCCATCGACCCTATCCGGACGTAATTGGCTCCGAAATTCACCTCCATGATGAGGTAAAGCCCTTCCTGGCAATACATATACCCTACGCCGAAGGCGCCCAGGAATTTCAGGGGATGCAGCGTCTCAGGATATCTATCGCCATAGATAAAAAAAGTATTCGGGCTTCCGTCATAACGGTAAGCAAGTGCGCTTATCTTATTATCGCAATACCCGCGTCTTTCCGACTTCCGCGCCAGTCCTGCCCCCGATCCCGGGTTGGTGGCGGTAGGCGATTGATACAGGAAATTTTGTGTATTGCCAGTATGCACCCAATGCTCGATACCCGTCCTGCCTTTTTGGTTCTTATAGATATAAATATTCCCCTTCATGCTCATGACAGTGAAGTTGAAATGCTCTATCTCGGGCATGATATCCAGCACGGCGCCGCCACGGGAAGGAGGAAGTATGCCCGTAAGCCCGTTATGCGTGTCCAGGTATATACTCTGTTCCGCATCCATGCGGCCGACTTGCATTTTCAGGTACAGCTGTTTGTCAAAACAGTATTGTTGCCGGTTAGGTACTATAATAATAGGTTGGCTTCCACCCGTCAACACCGGGACCCTCGTAATCTCTTCTTTCCATTGCCCAAAAGGCACCGTATCCCGCCTGTGCCGCTCCTGCCCGTTCACTAAGCTCACTAGCAACAGACAGCAACATATCATAACATATTTCATAAGCATTATAGTTTTACAAATTCCACCCGTCTGTTCTTAGCCTTGCCTGTCTCTGTGGTATTGGGAGCCACGGGCTGTGTAGCGCCTTTGCCGTCCGAAGTGAGACGCGCGTTGTCAATGGGAAAATGTGTCGTCAGATAATTCCTGACCGCCGCAGCCCGCCGTTGTGACAGATCCATATTATGCGCAGCCGTACCATCGCTGTCGGTATGCCCGATGATCATCACCCGTACGGAAGGATTCTGCTGCAGCGCATTCCCCACCTGGTCGATAATGGCATATGAGGATGCCTTGATCACATCGCTGTTGACATCGAATAAAATATCGTTGGTCACGGCACGTCCCTCTTCCAGCAATTGTTTTACCAGCAGACTACGGGCATCCGTCTCCGCGGAGGCGATCCGGATATTGCTTACGAGCAGATCGATCTGTGGCGCGGGAACCATCTGTACGCTGGATATAAAAAAGTTATTCCGCATACCGGGTGTCAGCGCACGGGGCAGGTCGATAAGCTTGATCTGATCCGCGTATACCCTGATCCTTGTCTTATTGATGGCCATGTCGATATGCAGCACTCTGTTGGCATAGGACGGCAGGGGAAAATCGTTCTTATTCCCCACCGGGTCTTTCAGACCGTATTCCAGGCCATGTCCGTCATTTTCATTATAGCGGCTGATACTCACATAGAACTTATCCTTATAGGCGATATCATCCTTTAAAATGTCGGAGACAGCTGTAAGGCCAAATTGAATAGTGGGTGTCATCTGCCCCCCCTGCGCCTGAAGAAAAAGGTCGAAGCTGATGGTGCAGTTTTCAGGCAGCACTTTGTTCAGCACGGGATTGACAACGGTATTGACGGCGATATCCAGCCATTTGCCCTGTTGACCGTCGATATTTACTACCTTCCCGCTGCCATTCGTATTCCACTGGGCAGGGAAGTCCAGCAAAGCATCTTTTTCAAAATGTTCTTCCAGCAATACATTGGCGCCTGGTGTAAAATCGCCGAACGCGCCACCAGAGACAGTCGGGCCGCCGGGCGAAGGAGACCCCGCCACGGAACCACCCCCGGATACGCCGGTGGAGCCCATTCCATTGGAAGTCCCCGGCGCCCCTGCCGCAGGGACATCCGTCGTCTGTTTTTTTGGCTTCTTTTTAAAAAGATTTCCAATGGCCCGTCCAGCCTTGTTGACGCTGGAATCGATCCCGCCATTGATGGTCTGGTCCATACGATCTCCCGCCTTTTGATTGGCGGTGGTTTTGGCCCTGTCGCCAAGAGTTTGCGCATGTAGGATCGTACATCCGGACAAGAGTACAATAAGAACAAAACAATTTTTCATAAAATCGGTGATTAATGGTTGGGAGGAGTAATGAATAAGGGTGTCGAATAATTATTGCGCTCATTCGACTCCACTGAGTTATTATAAAAGTCGGCCAGCATGATGAAATAGAATTTGTCCCTGTTGTTGATATCATTGTACAGCACTTCAAAGCTCAGGTCCCCGCCCCAGCTTTGTCCGCCCTGAACGACGGGGAGCTTGGGCTCGGCGGCACAGGGCGTCCAGGGACCGATGGTGCCATGACCAGGGTCATTAGCTCCGGGCGGAAGAGGCGAGGGCGGGTGGAGCACGCCACTCGCATCGGAATAAAAACATTTCAGGGTCGTAAGGCTACTCGATGGCAGCTCCCCATTATTGCGTACCCCCACGCTCACAGTGACCTGGTAGGCGCCATGCGCATCGTTGCGGGTAATACTATGCAGGCTGAAGCTGTATACCTGGAGATCGCAGGGTTGCTTAATGTGAATATCCACGCCTGCCGGCTTGGGTTTACCTATCAGTTTATTAGGGTTCAGGGTCTGAGCATGTGCGAGACAGGTCGCACTTATCAACAGGAATAAAAATATTGTTTTCATTGTATGGTTACTTTTCGTATACAATTCCATGTCATGTCTGCCTGATAGAAGGTGTTTGTCGCATCGCCGACGGAACCCGCCAGCACCCCTGTGCCAAGACCGATATTCCCGATGGTCTGGACAAAACCATCCGGATTGACCCTGCGTACATGGACAGGCGGATAATCATCACCGTTCTCCTCCGTAACGAAAATGACCCCGGAAGCATCCATGGCCATGCCTACGATACCGACAAACCCTGCTGCATCTCCATAACCGTCCACATTGTCGTATAATTTTCTGTTGCCGGCGAAGGGATATACACCGCCCGAAAGTGACACCTTGCTGATAGTGCTGCCATCCGCGACATAGAGCAAATTATTTCTACAGATCATGGCTACGATGTTGCCAAAATCCCTTGCGATGGTGGTTACCGTTCCCGTGGGCGTGATCTTCCTGATCCAGCCGCCATCGCCTGCATAGATATTGTTCGAAGCATCGATGCATACCCCGCCACGGAGAGAGCTGAAGCCGGCGGCTGCACCCGTCCCATCTACAACACCCTGTTTCGCGTTGCCTGCAAGGGTTGTCACCACACCGGCCGGTGTGATCTTGCGGATCAGGTGGTTACCATCGTCCGCCACATATATATTCCCCGCGGCATCGACGGCCAGCGAATTTGGTTGGCGGAAGGTCGCGGCCGTACCCATGCCATTGGCAGCGCCCTGCGCACCGTTGCCCGCGATGGTCGTCACCTGCCCGAGATTATTCATCTTGCGTATCCGGTTGTTCTCACAATCTGCTATATAGATGTTTCCAATCGCATCACGGGCCAGCCCGGTGGGATGAGAGAACCTGGCGGTACTTCCTGTTCCGTCCGCAAATCCGGCACCGTTCTGCCCGACACCCGCGACAAAGTACATACCGCCACTCCAGTCATATACGAAGGCGGCGCCGGAGGACCATTTACCTTTTACAGCTACGGAGATAGGCCCCGTACCCGCCTTATCTGGTACAATAGCCAGGATCTGGTTGTCCGACATACCGGTGACGATGGCTGCGACACCATTCACCTTTACTACAATATCCGAAGTAGAGTTCCCAAAATGCTCTCCGCTGATAGTGATGGTGGTACCCCGCGTTCCTTCAGCAGGTATCACGCCGCTGATGCTGTGCTCGGCCCCGGAAGTCATCGTTGGAGGATATTTCAAGACCACCTGTTTCTGAACAGCCGTCAACAGTCGGGGAGAGACGATGGTGCCTGTACTGCCGCCGGAGGAATTTGCCGGCTTCATAGCGGCGCCGGTTACCGGTTTCACTGCATTGGAAGCGACTGGCTTAAGGGGCGTCTGAGCCCGTGTAATTATACACAGGGCGACGTTTACGCATAGGAGGAGTATTTTCTTTTTCATAGTGCCCGAAAGTACCCTTTCAGACAGCCTGGCGCAACTACATCATTATGTAGGCATACTTCAACGTTCTTATAATAAAAGGCTTATGAGCCGTCCCTTAAGACCCTTGGATACTGCTTCGGGGGCAGAATGCACATGCAGCTTATCGTAGATATTCTTGATGTGAAAGCGTACAGTATCCATGCTTATATTTATTTCCGCCGCGATCATCTTATAGCTGAAACCTCGTGCCAGCAGCTGTAATATCTGCACCTCCCGCTGGGAGAGATCGACATTTTCTTTCTCCGGCCCTTTGGCCGGCGGCACCATCTGCAGGATCTTACGGGCCACCGATCCCGTCATGGGGGCGCCTCCGCTCAGCACATTCCGGATGGCGGCGGGGATCTCCTCGGTAGCGCACCGCTTCAATATATACCCCGACGCGCCGGCGCATACAGCATTGAAGATATTCTCATTATCGTCGAATACGGTGAGCATGATGATGGGAAGGGTTGCATCCACCTGCCGGATACGTTTTACCGCCGACACCCCATCCACGGCGGGCATATCGATGTCCATGAGAATTACATCCGGCCGTAATTCCCGGATATCCGTCTCCACCGTCTCGGCATTGGACATGGCGGCGATCATCTGCATGTCGGGCTCTTCACGGATCAGCGTCTCCATGCTTTGTCTCAACGCTTCATGATCATCGTACATTAATACTCTTACAGACATATATTGTCAAGATACGACAGAAGTCCGGCCTGGTGCCTACATTATCATGTAGCACAGGCCCCCTCATGTCACCAAAAACAGCCCCCTACCCTCATGTCACCAAAAGCAGCCCCCCTACCCTCATGTCGCCATGGGCAGATCGAGCACCACGGTAGTCCCCTTACCAGGCGCTGCCCGGATATGACATGCGCCATCCAGGGAAGCCGACCGGGACCGCATGTTGTTCAGACCGTTGGTGCTCCTTGGCTTATCCGGTTCGAAGCCTACCCCATTATCCTTTACTTCCAGCTGGATACGGCCATTGCACAGCCGGAAGGAGACTTCCATCTGTGTACAACAGGCATATTTTGCGGCGTTGTTCACAGCCTCTTTGAAGATCAATAGGATATCCTTGCGCTGCTGCATGGAAAAGGAATACCCCAGCAGCTCTTCAGCGGCTTCAAAGCGGATGGAGATGTCCCTGGCTTCCAATGTTTGCGCCAGAAATTCCCGCATACGTACCATCATGTTCTCGATCTTGTCATTATCGCTACGGATGGCCCACACGATATCGCTCATGCTTTGCTGCATCTGGCGGGATTGTTCGGTGATCTTTTCCATGAGGGAAAAAGCGCGGGAATGATCCTTTTCCAGGTGATTGCGCGACACCTGTGAAAGGATATGGATGCTGGTGAGTGTGGAACCAAGCTCGTCGTGGAGGTCGCGGGCAATGTGATTGCGCATTTCCAGCAGGGCCTCCTGTTGCTGCAGTTTTTTCTTCAGCTTATACCTGTTGAACAGCCCTGCCGCCATCAGTGCAAGCAGGACTACACTTACAATGATGATATTCCTTGTCTGCTTCTGCTGCTGCAGCTGTCGCTCTTTCAGCTCTTTTTCCGTCCGGGCCAACTGTAATTCCTGTTCTTTGCTCTTTGCCTCCAGCGCACTTTTATCCAGCTCCACTTCCTGCTGCGCGATCCTGGAATTCTGCAGCTCCCCGGCCTGGGAAAGCAGGCTGATCTCATTCTCTTTTCGTTGCGTTTCAGCCAGACTCCCCGCAATAGTAGCCTTCTGTTTCTCGATCTCCAGCTGATGGATACGCTCACTGGCCCTTAGCTCGCCAATGTCCTTGTCCTTCTTCTCCGTCTCATACCGGGCTTGGATCTCGGCTACATTGCGGGTGGTTTCTTCATTCACAATACTGTCCTTATAGGAATGATATTTCTTCAGGTTTTCATACGCCCGGTAATAATCCTTCCTGTCCCTGTAAAAGATAGTACGGTATAGATAGAGGTCCCGGAGATTATATTTATCATCGATGACCAATGCTACGCGGGCAGCTTCGTCAAAATACTCCACGGCCCCCGCAGAGTCCTTCAACAATCCGGATAAAACGGCGGCTGCGATACACCGGCGGGCCATCATGATGGAATCTCCCGTTTCCCTGCAGATCCGGATCGCCTTTTTCTCATATTCCAATGCTTCTGCGTTCTTCCCCTTTCGATTCAGCAGCAGGGACATACTGGTGTAGCTCTGCGCCAGTCTTCTTCTCGACCCGCTGAGCTCGGCATATCTCAGCCCTTCCCCTTGATAGCGGATGGCCTGGTCCATACTGTCCGCCTGGAGATATATCTGGGAAAGGTTGTTACACGAAAGGGCCAGCAGATCATTGTCATCACCTTGTTTGCGTATGGCCAGCGCCTGCAGGGCATAGTTGATGGCGTCTTTTTTATTCCCCAGCTCGAGACTGGAGCTGGAGAGGTTGCTGAGCGTCTCCGCCATGCCGTCGGCATCCTTTATACGATCGTATATCCGCATGGCCTTCAGATACCATTCCCGCTGTTTATCCAGCTCGCCCTTGTTGCCGTATAAATATCCCAGGTCATTATATACACGGGCTGTATGGGAAGATTGATCCTTTTCAAATTGCATAGAAAGCGCTCGTTGATAATCGGCCAGCGCTTCCTCTTTTTTGTTGGACGCCAGGGCCCATTGTCCCAGCCCATACCAGGACAGGGCGATGAGAAAACTATCCTTCAAGCGTACACTGAGCTGCATTGCCTGCCGGTACAGGGATGCTGCCGAATCCAGCCTGGGAATCTCTTTCAGGCTGTCGGCGGTTGACAGTAGAACGGACACCCGTATTGAATCCTGTATATAGTCGGCTGATGCAGTCCCGCGGGGGGCCCCTGCAGTCCGGGTGGACTGCGCGACGGCGGTAGAAAGGAGTAAAAGGAATAGGCCGGTTAGGATACCGGGCCAGAGGCGATATTGGCTCATTTTTTTGTGCCCTTATCGTGAAGATACTAAATTATTCTATCCTTCAGGGCTCAATACAAAACCGATCTTTTCCTTTTCGTCCTGTAGCTGCGGCTCCATCTCCTCATAGGCTGACCGCACCAGCTGCACGAGGTCGCCTGCATGCTCACCCCTGCGACACCGGGCCTTTATCTGCCGCAGCAAACCCACCAGCCTATGCGCCTGCAGCACACGGGCGCCCCTTTTTATCCGGCCCGCCCAATAAGCCAGCTTTTCACTGTCGCCCTGGGCAGCCGCTGTTTGCATTTCAGCTATCCTGCCGGGCGTTTCAAGGATAAACATATTCAGCCTGTCCCAGAGATATTGTCTGTCATCCATTTGCAGCAGCAGACCAAGATCATACCTGGGTGAAAAGTCCATCTCCCAGCCTCCCTCATTCCCAATCTGCATGATACTTCTCTCCAGCAGCACATTGATCTTCTTGTACAGCTCCTTAAAATCAAAGGGCTTGGTCATGTACTCATCTATGCCGGCATCCAGACAACGCACCTGCTCACCCACCAGGGCCGTGGCCGTCATGGCTATGATCGGCACCTGTAACTTCAGTTCATCCCGGATGATCTGCGTTGCTCCGTATCCATCCATAACAGGCATCTGCAGATCCATGATGATAAGGTCATAATCCTGGCTCTGGCGTAACAATTCCACTGCCTCATGACCGTCCCCCGCCAGCTGTACGATTCCCCCCGCCTTGTTCAACACATACTCCACCAGCTTTTGGTTAACCTCGTTATCCTCCGCTACCAGGAACCGCCGGCCCACCAATAATTGATTGTCATCGGTCATACCCGTTGCCGTCCGCCCTCCGGCAGCATCCGTCTTTTCACTGCAACCATAGGGGATGGAAAAGCTAAAAACAGAACCTCTGCCCACTTCACTGGTGAGCGAAATGCTGCCTCCCTGCAATTGCAGCAGCTGTTTACAGATGGCCAGCCCCAGACCAGTTCCGCCGAACTTCCGGCTTATATCCAACCCTGCCTGGGAGAAATTGTCAAAAATATCCGACAGCCTTTCCGCGGGAATACCGATACCTGTGTCGGCCACGGTAAACAGCAGTTCCACCTGTTCGGCTGTCCGTTGCTGTAAGCCTATCTTTATACGGATGTAGCCCTGTTCAGTGAATTTAATGGCATTGCCGATGAGATTGATCAGTACCTGGTTCAGCCGGTAAGGGTCTCCTTTTAGCAAAGAAGGTATACGGGTATCTATCTCCACGTGTAAGGACAGCCCCTTTTTCTTCACCCTGTGGATAAAGACGGCTTTTACATTGTCCAATACGTCCTTCAGTCTGAAATCGATCTTCTCGATGGTAAGCTTGCCGGCCTTGACCTTGGAGAAATCCAGGATATCGTTGATGATCACCAGCAGACTGTCTGCCGATCGTTTGATGATGTCCACAAACTCCTTTTGGTTCTCCGAGAGGGAAGTCTCCAGTAAGAGATTGGTCATACCCTGGATACCGTTCATAGGCGTCCGGATCTCATGGCTCATGTTGGCGAGAAACTGCTCCTGCATCCCCTTTGCTTCCTGCGCTTCCTTTGTAGCAGAGATCAGCTGCTGCTGGTAGTGGGTCCGCGCTTTCTCCAGCTCCATCCCCAGGCGATGTGTCTCGGAAATATCCCTGACAATGCACTGAAAGCTGGCAGGCTTTCCCTTCCGTACCACCAACACAGCAAATTGTTCCACCCATTTTATTTCTTTATAAGCAGTGATGATCCGGAAGCTCAGGGTCGTTTCTCTTGTATGGGTGTTTCTCTGGCTGACATAATGGCTCATCACTTCCTCCAGGCAGGAGGGGTCCACCAGCATGGAAAAATGCTTGCCCTGCAGCTCTTCGGCAGAATAACCCGTCAGCTCCCTGACCTTGGCGCTGGCAAAATTGATATGCCCCTCTTCATTGGTGGAATAAATGACCGCCCCGGCATTTTCTATCAGCATCCGGTATTTCAGCTCGCTCTGAAGAAGCTTTTTCTCGACCCGTTTGCGCAATACGATATCCCTGTTCAGCTGGAGGAGGATAATGACGATAAATAGAAAGGCAAGAAGGGAGCCGGTGATAAGCATATAGGTGCTACTCCGTTCATTGCTCTGTCTCACCGCCTGTCGCTGATTGAGTAAGTTCCGTTCTTCCCGCATCATGGAACGCAGGGCGCTCTTCATTCGGTGGATCATGGCAGCAGCCCGGATACCCGCGCTCGCACGCTCGACCACGGCAGGCCCCAGGTAAACAATACTGTCGACGAATAAACCCAGCTCATGCGTATAACCCTTCAGCTCCCGGAGATATTGCTGTTGATGGATATTGTCTCTTGTAAGGGCTCCAAGCCGGTTTAAATGCTGTTCCAGCATTCCATGGGACTTCTGCAACTCTACCCTTAAAGAGTCCGTCCCGCTGATGCTATATTGAAGGGAAAAAGATTCGCCTTCCGCCATCTCGCTGTCGATACGCTCGATCTGCTCGATCACGGAATAAGTGTGATCGATCCAGAAACCCTCATTCTTTATATTCTCCCGGTTGGAATTTATCAACCATCCAACCAGGCACAAAGAGGCAATGGAGAACAGCAATAGCCAGGCTATCTTACGTTGGATGCCTAACAATCCATGAATAATAGTCCTCATACTAGTTACAGGATTGGGCCAATGAGCCCTTAACCAATTGCATAAGTAAACGTATAAATCTTTCTAAGATTTCCGCATTATCCTTTTAGTAACGTTTTTTTAGAGAAATTAGGTATATACCCCTAAAAATAGGGACCGATTGACCCGCTGATGTATTTTCCCTGTCGTTCATTTATTTATTGGATATATTCAGAGATCAAATCGGCTGCACATGAGAATATTATCCATTTTACTGGTAATCCTTCTGCTTTTTAACGCCCACCCCCTCCTTGCCCAGCATATCCCTTCGCCAAAAGAGCACTTTGGATTCAACATCGGCGACGACTATCAACTGGCTACCTATACGCAGACCGGGGCTTATTTCCGCAAGCTGGCAGCAGCCAGTGACAGGGTCCGCCTGGTAGATATCGGCCGGACCGAGGAAGGTCGTACCCAATTGATGCTCATCGTCTCTTCTCCCAGGAACATCCGGCAGCTGGATCACTATAAGACCATCTCCCGGCAGCTGGCTCATGCTGAAGGACTTACAGAGGAACAGGCCCATGCGCTGGCAGCAAAGGGTAAGGCAGTGGTTTGGATCGATGGCGGTCTGCATGCCACCGAAACGGTAGGTACCCACCAGCTGATCGAGACCGCTTATCAGCTCATCAGCCGTAAAGACGCAGAGACCATGCAGATCCTGGACAACGTTATTATACTGCTTACCCACGATAACCCCGACGGGCAGGAGCTGGTATCCTCCTGGTATATGCGGGAATCACATCCTGAAAAACGAAGCCTGGAGAATGTCCCCCGCCTGTATGAAAAGTATGCGGGGCATGACAATAACCGCGATTTTTTCATGCTCAACCTAAAGGAGACACAGAATATAGGCCGTCAGCTTTTCATCGAATGGCTGCCCCAGATCATGTACAACCATCACCAGACAGGCCCCACGGGTTCGGTTTTAGCAGGTCCGCCTTATCGCGATCCTTTTAATTATGTTTTCGATCCGCTGCTTATCACCAGCCTCGATGCAGTGGGGGCTGCTATGAACAACAGGCTCAACGCGGAAGGTAAACCGGGTTATACCCAACGCGCAGGCTCCGTCTATTCTACCTGGTATAACGGCGGACTTCGTACCACCACTTATTTTCACAACATGATCGGGCTGCTGACAGAGATCATCGGCAGCCCTACCCCCACTACTGTACCCCTGGTGCCCCAGCGGCTGATACCCAATGGCGCTACGCCTAACCCCGTCACACCGCAGCCCTGGCACTTCCGTCAGTCCATCGATTATTCCGTTTCATTGAACTACGCAGTGCTGGACTACGCTGTACGCTACAGGGATGAGCTGTTGTACAATATGTACAGGATGGGGCTCAACTCTATCCGGCGGGGACAAAAAGATTATTGGTCCCTCTCCCCCCGGCGGATTGCGGAGATCGAACAACTGTATAAGGCTACAAAAGATACTTCCCGTCGCACGCCCGCCGCCTCCGCCATCCCCACCCCGGAGGTAGAGGATACCATCCCCACAAAATTTTACGACATCGTTTTGAAGGATCCTGCTCTCCGCGACCCGCGTGGTTATATCATTCCTTATGATCAGCCGGATCGCCCCACCGCCGTCCGTTTTATCAATGCGCTGATCAACACAGGTATCGTCGTCTACCTGGCGACTGATACATTCACCATCGCAGGCACTACCTACGGCAAAGGCTCCTTTATCGTCAGGACCGACCAGGCATTCCGGCCTCATGTGCTGGATATGTTTGAACCGCAGGATCACCCTAACGACTTCCAATATCCGGGCGGTCCTCCTATCCCACCCTATGATGCCGCCGGCTGGACCCTGGCCTACCAGATGGGAATAAAGTTCGATCGTATCCTGGATGGGTTCGACGGTCCGTTCAAACGTCTTCCTTATGGACAACCGATACCTCCACTTGGGCTCTTTGCCTTTAAAGGATCTCCTCCCGGTTTTATCCTCGATGCCCGGGCTAACCAATCCTTTACCGTGGCTAACGATCTGCTGAAACAAGGCATCGAGGTCTCCCGTCTCACAGACGCATCTACAGCTACTCCCGGTTCCTTCTATGTCCACAACACCCCTAAAGCGATAGAGATCCTCGCCGCATCCATCCCAGCCACCGGCGCCGACATCACGCCGTTATCCCAAACCCCTAACCCCGCAAATCTTACCCGCATTCACCCCGCCCGCATAGCCCTCTGGGACGTCTATGGCGGTTCACTACCCTCCGGCTGGATACGTTGGATCGCTGAGCAATACCACTTTCCTGTAGAAGTCATCTACTCAAAAGATATCGACAGCACAGATCTTCACAGCAAATATGACCTGATCATCTTTGTCTCGGGCGCCATTCCGCCCATGGCCACGCCTGGCGCCACCTCTGGAGCTACCATGACCCCGCGCAGTCGCTTCACCGGACGTCAGCCAAAACCTGAAGAGATACCCATGGAATACCGCAGCCACCTGGGCCGTATCACGGCAGGCATATCTATTCCCCGGCTAAAAAAATTCCTGGAAGACGGTGGTAATATCGTGACCATCGGCACCAGCACCAATCTTGCCTATCACCTGGGCCTGCCTGTACACGACGCACTCACGGAGCTGGTGGGGGGCAAGGAAAGAAAACTACCCGGTGAAAAATTCTATGTCCCCGGTAGTGTGCTGCAGGTCAGCGTGGATTCCACCTTGCAGGCGGGATGGGGCATGGGAAGCAAGGCCGATGTGTATTTCGAACAAAGCCCCGTATTCAATATCTCCCCATCTACCTATGCTTCCGGCGAAGTAAAACCGCTGGCCTGGTTTGCCACGGACAAACCGCTCCGCAGCGGATGGGCCTGGGGGCAGGCTTACTTGCACAATGGGATAGCCGCTTTCGTGGCCACCGTAGGCAAGGGAAAGCTGTATGCTTTCGGACCGGAGATCACTTTCAGGGCACAAACACATGGGGTGTTCAAGTTCCTGTTCAATGAAATGTATGTGACGGGGCAATAATCTGGATTAGTCGACTTGTTCATTCTGGATTATTAAACTAATCCAGATGCGTTTTAAATTCGTGTAAAATCAAGCGATATGAACACGAAAAAACTCCTCACTATCCTGGCTTTCATCGCCATCTATTTTATCTGGGGGACCACCTACCTGGCAAATATCTTCGGTCTGAAAGATATGAAACCCTTTGTACTCTCCACCCTCCGGTACTCAGCAGCAGCCATCATACTCCTCGTCTGGTGTCTTGTCAAAAGACTATCCTTCCCCACTGGCCGCCAGCTGAAAGCGCTTATCATCAGCGGCCTGCTGATGTTGTGTGGCGGCGCCGGCTTTGTGGTCATCGGAGAACAATATATCAATTCGGGGCATACGGCCGTAGTCATCGCTACAGAACCCTTGCTCTTTCTGCTGATGGATAAAAAAGGGTGGAGATCGAATTTCTCCAATAAATGGATGCTCTCGGGATTGTTGCTGGGCTTTGCAGGCATCTTTCTCTTCTCCCGTTTTACGGCAGACCCTCATGCGCCCGCCGGCAGTACTATGGAGCTGATAAAGGGCACTGTACTTGTGCTGATGAGTACGATATTCTGGGTTTCCGGCACCTTATATGCAAGGAAGCATAAGACGGGTGAAGGCGCCGGCGCTGTCGATGCGGCGGTACAACACCTGGCGGCTGCCATCGCCTGTGGCGTCATAGCTTTTTCTCTTGGGGAATGGCGTTCCTTTACTCCTTCGGATATTTCCTCCACAGCCTGGGGCGCACTTGCCTTCCTGGTAGTGATGGGGTCCCTTGTAGCTTTTATAGCATTCTCCTGGCTGATGAAAATAAAAACCCCGGCCCTTGTAAGCACGCATACTTATGTCAATCCTGTTGTAGCCGTTATCATCGGCTGTCTTGTCGCCAAAGAGCAGATCAGCGCCCTGCAGATCACCGCGCTGATGATGGTGTTGACAGGAGTTGTACTGACCAGCATGAAAAAAACCGCCGTGGCATAACGAGCCGTCGGCATGTCATCCCCGCACCCCACGGTGTCAGCCTGATGCCGGCCAGTGGTCAGTTCAATGACTCCTTGTTGTATTTGTTGCGGTAGTCCACAGGCGACATGGAAGTGATCTTCTTGAAGACATCGCGGAAAGCCTTGATATTGGAATAGCCCACGTCATACATGACCTCGTTGACAGTCTTCCTGCCTGTCTCCAGCTGCCGTTTGGCGGCCTCGATCTTCAGACGTTGCATATATTCCAGCACCGTATTGTTGGTCGCCCGTTTGAACCTTCTTTCAAAAGTGCGACGGCTGATAGCGAACTTCTCGCTCAGCATGTCGATGGTGATCTTATCCTGGTAATTGGATTCGATGAACTCCTGCACCTTTACGATATCGGGGTCATTGTGGATCTTCTGCCCTTTGAAAATGCTGAAAGGAGATTGGCTCATCCTGTCGATGTCCAGCACAAAGAATTTGGAAGCAAGTATCGCCAGCTCGCGATTCGTATATTTTTCCACGAGATGCAATAGCAGGTTCCAGTAAGAGTTGGCGCCGCCGCTGGTATAGATACCATTGCTGTCCGTCACTACCCTGGCGGCAACCAGGTCCACCTCGGGGAACATTTCCTGGAATTCATTTGCAAACAGCCAGTGTGTAGAGCATGTCATGCCATTGAGCAGCCCTGTGCTGGCCAGGAGAAAGGCGCCCAGACACAGACTGGCTACTTCAGCCCCTTCTTTATATTGCTGTACGATCCATGGTATGAAATCCTGGTTCAGCCTGACCGCCCTTTCGAGGTTGCCGCTGAGCGCCGGAACGATGATAAGATCAGGCTTCTGAGCCTCCGACAGCACAGCATCCACATGAATGGAGAAGATACCTTCCGTAACTTTTACTTCCTTGCTCAGTCCTACCAGCTGAACCTTGAATAAAGGGTCCTTACCGGCGCTTTTTAAGAATTCATTGACGGCGGTAAATATATAACGAGGGTCGGCGACGGCTTCGATCACCGCTGTTTCAGGAACAAGAATGGCGACATTTTTCATATAGTGCTCAAATTGGCTATAAAGATAAGGGTAACCCGTGTCGTAAACAACCCCTCGAATTGACGTATTACCATACTTTCAATACAGATGTACGACAATAGCTTTGTGATAGCAAATCGTTCAAGACATGACACAAATCAACGCTTATCTGAATTTCAATGGTCAATGCCGCGAAGCCATGACATTTTATCAGGAATGCCTGGGGGGTGAACTTACCCTGCAACGGGTAGCCGAATCTCCCATGGCAGTCCAGTTGCCGGCCATTGAAGGAGCCAATATCATGCATAGCATCCTTACAAGAGGGGGACTGGTGCTCCTGGGGTCGGATATGATGGGCAATAAGGTGGAGAAAGGTAATACCGTCACCTTATGCCTGCGGTGCAGCAGCAATGAAGAGATCAACAATTGTTTTAACAAGCTGGCTGTCGGCGGACGGGTTAAGATGCCTCTCCACCAGAGTTTTTGGGGCGCCACCTATGGAGAGCTTACGGATAAGTACGGTATGAATTGGATGTTTCATTATGCAAGAAATTAATTTTCAAAAGTTTTTGTATCTTAGGGGACTTATTAAAGCCTATAACAAGTGCCCGAAAATAGCTATATATTCTCCCAGGTAATGCAGCGCTATCAGATCGATCCGTTACCAAGCGCTCAGCCGCCCTTGCAACCAGGGGTTGACAATGAATTTATCACAGCCCTGCTCCGTTCATTTGAAGAAAAGAGTTTTAGTGCAGTTGACTTCGAACCTTATCGCATTGGGCTGATAGTGGATTATATACAGCGGACCCATTCTTTCTATTTACAAAAGAAGCTGCCGGAAATAGCGCAGAGCATCCTGCTGCTCTCAGGGCATTATGAATCCAATCATCCTATCCTGATGATCCTGCAGACCTTCTTTCACCGGTACTGCCAGGACCTCACCACCCATATCGATGAGGAAGAAAGGTTGCTTCTCCCCTACATCGTAAAGTTGAACAACGCCTCGCTGGCGCCTTATCATTTTTCTGAATACGTCCTGGCAGGCCAGCGCTATTCCATCGCTCAATTTCTTAAGGACCACCATGATACAGAAGATGAGCTGAAGGATATCCGCGAGACGATCCGCCTCTATCAGCCTCCTGCCACCAATGAATCTCTCTATCGCATTCTGCTGACACAACTGGAGACTTTTGAGCAGGACCTGCACGTGCACGCCCTCATCGAAGAAGAGGTGCTCATCCCGAAGGCATTGAAATTAGAATCCGATCTGTACGACAGGATTCAATCCACCGGCAAGCTGAACTAACGCCAATTCATACAGCATTTACTACGATTCATGCGTCACCGCCTTGCCGTACCCCCATGGGGCAGCTAGTTTAGCGGTATGAACCGAATAAAGAAGATCGCCAAATGGACAGGCCTTATATTGCTGATTCTTGTCACGGGCCTTTCTCTAACCATCGCATCCCGACAAAACCTCCATTATGACGCCCCTTATCCCAACATCCATGCCTCCACGGACAGCGCAGTCATTGCCCGGGGGAAACACCTGGTATACAGCTCCGCACATTGCATCGACTGTCATTATAGGGGCAATTCCGATTCGTTGATCGCCCTGGGGCAGGAAGTGCCGTTGTCAGGCGGCGTATTGTTCGATCTTCCAGTGGGCAAGATCTACTCGAAGAACATCACTGCCGACAAGGAGACGGGTATCGGTAAATATACCGACGAAGAGATAGCTCGCGCCTTACGCCATGGCGTACATCCTGATGGGACAGTCGTATTTGATTTCATGCCTTTCCATAACACCAGCGATGAGGACCTGACCGCAATCATTTCCTTTCTTCGTACACAGCGCCCTGTTCATAACGCTGTTCCGGAGCACCAGCCCAACCTGTTGGGTAATGCGGTAAAAGCGTTTATGGTAAAGCCGGTAGGCCCTGCCGGAGAAGTACCAAAGTCAGTGCCTCGCGACACAACAGCTGTCTATGGACGCTATATAGCACTGAATCTTGCTGAATGCAGCGGATGCCACACCAGGCGGGATATGAGCGGTGCATTCGCCGGGCAGCCTTTTGGAGGAGGTGGCAACATCGAAGGATTCATAACCCCTAACCTCACTCCAGATCCCACCGGCAGGATATACAAATGGACAAAACAGGATTTCATCAGCCGGTTCCGCAAGGGAAAGTTGATACCCGGCAGCCCCATGCCCTGGAGATCTTTTGGCCGTATGACGGATGATGAGCTGACAGCGCTCTACAACTTTCTAAAAACATTAAAGCCTGTACATGATACGCTGGCAATCCATTAATCCAATGGTTTTACCATGATGTTCCTGAAGTGAACGATGCTGTTGGGATCATGCCCCTGTAACGCAAAAGTGCCATTGGAGATGCGTCTGCCGGACATGTCCTCAGGACGATCTACATTGTCCGGTTCTGTATAATCGACGACTACCTTATCATTGATCTTGATGATCACTCTCTTGCCTTGCACGGAAAAGGATTCGGTATACCATTCGTTGTCCTTTACATACACTTCCTTTACATCCTGCACAGCATAGAGACTGCCTGTTCTGCGCCAGTCCGTGTGGGAATTGTTCACCTGCACTTCATAGCCTTTGGAAGGCCAGCCGCTCTCCTGGTATTGGGTATGAAAATAGATACCCGAGTTGCTGCCCGGTTCCGTCATGACCTCGGCTTTGAATTCAAAGTTCTTAAAATTGTGATCTTTCACAGGGCCGTCATAAAATAAATGCGCCGTATTCCCGTGGGCGATGATGGTGCCGTCCTTTACGGAAAAAGTCTCTGCATTATTACCTACTTTCCAACCGTCCAGGTCCTTGCCGTTGAACAAAGGGATCCAGCCCTTGCCACCCGAAGCATGATGGGTGGAATTGCAGGATAGTGTTCCGATGGCGATAGCGCAGGCAATATAGCTGAGCACTTTTTTCATATGTATTTATTTGATTGACCAATATTAAGGCTATATCATTTTAGCAAAACCACTAAAATATATCTAAGCTGGAAAGCTCTTTGATATCCCGCAGCTTGATCACCTGAGCCCCTCCATCCTTGTTGAGATCCCCAAAGACGCTCATGTTCATACAACGTAAAAACGCACAATATTTGTATCAAAAACAGACGGTAGGGGAAACACCAGCCCCCGCAATATATTACATATCAATATTTTAATAATCTGGCATCTACTTAGCGATATAACCAGCGCCAAATATTAAGCCCATGTTCAGGAACTATTTTAAAATAGCTGTCAGAAGTCTTCGCAGGAACAAGTCCACTACCGCTATCAACATCGCAGGCCTGGCCCTGGGTATTGCCTCCTGTCTGTTGATCGTGCTTTTTGTACAGAACCAGCTGAGCTACGACCGCTATAATAAAAAAGCCGATCGCATCTTTCGTGTGGTCCTGCGTGGAAAAATGCAGGTAGGAGAGCTCAACGAGGCCAATGTGATGCCGCCGGTAGCCGCTGCCTTGAAAAAAGATTTTCCCGAAATAGAGGA
>Ga0105240_10000375_pt1 | contig 83925 bp, 77 predicted proteins | sample KBSC54metaG_FD_80426 | JGI IMG/M metagenome (GOLD analysis project Ga0105240, IMG submission 80426) | Corn rhizosphere microbial communities from Kellogg Biological Station, Michigan, USA - KBS C5-4 metaG | ecosystem: Host-associated > Plants > Roots > Rhizosphere > Soil | place: Michigan, USA...
CCATGCGAGGCTCGTCGTCCACCTGGACTCGAATCCGGGTGAACCTGCGGAACGTGCCGGAAGCGCTGCGTCCACCGCAGGAGACGCCCGACCCGGACGATGATCCAACGCGCAAGTGGCGTATCAAGCGCGTCCCAAAGAAGAGCGCTTAGCCCGCAAAGGGCCGGTCTCGGCCCCAACGTTCGAAAGCAAACGCGCCGTGCGAGTCCGCGATCCAGGCTCCGTTTTGCGGGCGTTTACTTATTAGCCCGCAAAGGGCCGATCGCGAGCCCTCGGTATTCGCAAACAAACGCCCAGTGCGAGTCCGCGATCCAGGCTCCGTTTTGCGGGCGTTTACTTACGAGGCGCCCGGCGCCCGTCAGCGTCCGGTCGAGAAAATCGCCGCCAATTCCTGCGGCGCGACGACCTCGAGTTGCGCATAAGTGCAATCGGCCGGTCTCTTGTCGGTGCGCCATCTTTTGAAATGCGCCATGTGGCGGAAGCGGTTGCCCTGCATGTGCTCGTAATTGACTTCGACCACGAGTTCCGGCCGCAGAGGCTCCCATGAAAGATCCTTGCCTTGGCTCCAGCGGCTCTGTCCGCCCGGCATGCGCTGGTCGGCTTCTCCCACTCCGCGGTCCGCCCACATTCTCCACGGGTGAGAGGCGAGCGCGTTCTTGCGATAAGGCGCCAGAAATTCAGTAAGCTCAACGCGCTTCTCTTCCGCAAAGCTCGCGCAGACGCCGGCATGCTGTAGCGCGCCGGAGTCGTCGAATAGGCCGAGCAGCAGCGATCCCACCTGCGTCTTATCGCCTTTCTTGTGCCATCGGAAACCGGCAACAACGCAATCGCATTCGCGCTCATGCTTCACTTTGAGCATGACGCGCTTGTTGGGCTCGTAAGTTCCGTCAAGAGGCTTAGCCATGACGCCATCGAGGCCGGCGCCTTCGAAACGGCGAAACCAATCCGACGCGACATCCGAATCGAAGGTTGCCGGTGTCAGGTGAATTGGCGGAGCCGCCGAGGAAAGGATACTCTCGAGCTCGCGCCGCCGGCTCTCGAATGGTTCGCCCCGCAAATCTCGGTCCCCTTCGCTTAGAACGTCGAAGAATACGATGGACGCCGGAATTTCATGGGACAGCAGCGTCACCCTGGACGCGGCAGGATGCAGACGGAGCTGCAGCGCGTCGAAGTCCAACCCGGTGTCCTTCACAATGACGATTTCGCCATCCAGCACGCAGCGGGGAGGCAGCGACGCCTGCAAAGACTCGACCAACTCCGGAAAGTAACGGTTTAACGGTTTTTCGTCGCGGCTTTGAATCAGGATCTCGTCCCCGTCGCGAAATACCAATGTTCGAAATCCATCCCACTTCGGTTCGAACAGCCAGTTTCCGGCCTCCGGCAGCTCCCCAACTCGCTTGGCGAGCATCGGTGCGATCGGCGGGTTCACGGGAAGATCCACGCCCCATATTACCCTTCAACCCACGCCAGTTTTACATGATCTCGTATGCTGCCACCCCATTTGGTAACGCCTTTGTAATAGGGATAAATAAATGCTGCGCTCTTACCGGGCAACTTCTGCCGCACGATGAGAAGTTCTTCGATCTGCTGGTCGAGCAGGCTCAAATCGCGCTGAAATGCCTCTCGCTTGCTAGCAGAGGGACGAAACGGAGACGGCGCTCAGCCGGATTCCCGCGAGACTGCCCGGAACGTGCGGGATCTCGAGCGCAAGGGCGACGACGCACCGCGGAAAATTTACCGGCGGCTGGCGCATCGTCCATATGATAGGCAAGCGTCTCACGCGGCTCAAGCCGCGGACGGGCTTTTGCGCCGAAACCGGAGCGGCCGGGGCCATCACGCTGGCAAAGCACCTGGGGCTGCGGGTTTCGACGACACACGCAATCGCCGGACCGCACAATTCCAGCTTCAGCGGTTGTCGGGGTATTGTATTTGTCGTGATCCGGCTAGTGAATCCGCATGCTTGAGAACTGGGAAACAACAGGATCACCCAAAGCAAAACAGGTCCAAATGGCCTTGAAAGCGCATCCGGTAGCGATCCAGTTGCGCCGTTTCGTTCTTATGTACATTTTTCTCCACCATATGCGCGTAATTCACCAGGTTAATAGCTTTCACCACACGTGCAATGGCGGAAAAACGATCTCCGTCCAAGCCATAACCTTCGATGAATTCCTGCTTTTCATCGATCGAAAGATCGTGGAGCGCAAGTGACATCTCCCATTCGGGTGCCAGATTGGACGCGCAATGCTCCCAATCCAAAATGCACACGATCTTTCCCTTTTCATCCACCAGCACGTTCTTGAGCCGAAGGTCACCATGATTCAGCGCAGGCCGGCGACCCTCCCCCGCTGCGCGCTCTAGTGTGGTCCGGAGCGCCTTTATCGTCCGTGGCGCAAGTATCCCGGAACTCTTAAGCGAATGCAGGCACTCCTCCAGCTTGAGTTCGTTCTTCAGGAACTCACGCCACGTTGCATTGCGTGACAGTTGGTTCTTAGACAACTCGAAGGTAGCTCCGAACCCCGACGTCGGAATCCGATTGATGATCGCCGCGTGGTGTCCCATCTCGCGCACGATCTTCAGCCGTTCTGGATGAAGCGCCGCCTCACGGCCTTTCGATTTACGCGCGATCATGTAGGGCATCGGGATGACCTCATTGTCCACCTCCAGAACGTCGGGCACCGGCACCCCCGATTTGCGTGCTTTTGTGATTGCCCACTGCTCTTTCATAAACGTGCTGATCTTTTCCGCTTCAGGCGAAACGCGCACGATGAGATCACCTTCCGGATGATGGACGGTGAAAACCAGATTGGTGAGTCCTCCCGGCTGGCAGACAACCCGGAATGGCTTGCTTCCGAAGTGATGTTTCACAAGCCGACGTACGAGCCTCGCCGCTTTTCGGTCGCCGCCCACTACGCACCCCTGTTGAGCATTCCGGCTAGCCGGAAAAGCAGATCCCCGAGCTCGAACGAATCTTTTAGCCGTATCGTTTCGTACAATCCTTTGAACTCAAGTTGCAGCGAACCAACCAGCACCGCGAGGCCGGCTCCCTTTAAGAACCGGTCGAGTTCTGTATCTCCAGCGCCCACTGACCGGCCTAATTCAAGATTGAACTTCTCCGCCATTCGCTGAGCCCCGAACAGCTTATCCACCCCGCTCGCCGTAAAAAAGTTGCTCCGTTGTGTATGTTGATAGGCCATCAACTGTTCGTGCGGCACATCCACCAGGAGAAAGATCATGCAAATTTCCTCCTGATGCATCTGCTCCCGCAGTTTACTCAATTCGACCGCCGTGACCGACGATGCACTCACGTATCGTTCCTTAACGTGAAGCACGCGGTCCGCCACGGGAGTCCAGATAATCTCCCCCATTTTCCAATCGCGTGGATAGTAAAAAAGCAGGAGGTTTTTCAACCCTCCATCCACCATCTCAGCCACCCTGTCCAACACACCATCCACATCGCCGGCCGGTAATGGAAACGCCGCTATCTCCGCAAAGGCCATTTCATCGTTGTCAGTCTTGGTGACGTAGCCCAGCAGACTTCCATTCAGCGTCACGGTAGGAATGGGAGAGTTGGAGACTCCATACCAGTCCCTTCCGAACGTACGCAGCACCGAAAGCGGAAAGCGTAGTGTATTCAGAATAAAGGGCCGGCCCAAATCGTGAAGTTTCTTGAGGCCCAGCTCAACGGGCTTGGGAATGTAGATTCTCCCGGCATCTTCATGCAATGCCGTGCCGTCAAGATCTGTGACAATTCCTCCGAGTTGGGCGAAATTGGATTTCTCGACGAATCGCTGCAGCGCATCGACAGTGGCTTGGTCAAGCGACACGCTCGAATAGCAGCACGCAGCCTTCCAATGTTCGCGAGCGGGCTTCTCAAGAACGCTTGGCCGTGCTAAAAAGAACGATATGGGAAGCGCAGCATCCCGCTTGTTGATCTCCCTTGCCTTGAGTTTGCCCATGGCAGCGCAAACCGATAGACAAATCGAAACCGTACAACTCGAACACTTCAAACATTGGGGATATTCTTCAGTCTCCTGGAATCCCAGTTGGACGCCGGTTTCGGCGGAGGATGCATCGCGTCTGGAAGATCAGCTCCGTTTCAACCCGGAAGATCCCTGGGCGCGCGTTCGACTACTCAATTATTATTGGCACAATGGATTGCGGCAGCAACGTGCGCAGTCGGTATTTTGGCTCATTGCCCACCGTCCTGAATCGCCCATCCTCGGGCTCGACGTGGCCTGGCTTTTCTCCAACGAAAAGGCCGCGGGCGATCACTACCGTGCGATGCACGACGATGCCGATTTCATTCAAGCTCGCCAGTTGTGGGAGTCGGCGATCGCGCGGTATTCGGATGTGCCGGAAGTCCTGCACAACGCAGCACGATTCTTCGAGGCGACAGATCCGGCAAAAAGCGCAGACTTGGCGAAACGTCTCCAGGCCGCTGACCCCGAGGGGCACGGAAAAGTTGCTGACTTCTATTTCAACAAGATCGCTCCAGGGTTACGCCGCCCTTAGAAACCAGGTTCATCGATAGTTGGATGAATATGCCCGATGCGGAATCGAATGCGTCTTTTGGCCTTCACTTCTCCTCCTCATAGGACCAAAAGGCCTCACCACCATAGCTGGCGATGATTGCATTCCACTCGAACTGCGACACGTGGGGACGCACGACACCAGTCGGTCCGCCCACCGGCATATAGTAATAAAAGCTCCCATGAAACGCAGACGAATGCTCCAATCCCTGCTGGCAGTGCCGGCGTTGGCCGCTACTCCGACGCCAGCCCCCGCGCAAGCCACCTACGGAGGCGAATCGAAGGCTGTACCCGAGACTCTTTCCGTCGCCGAGACCGCGCCCGACCTGGTCGCCAAAGCCAATCAGCGCTTCTTTCAACAAGACCAGTTCGCCGCGCTCGATCGCCTCGGCATGATCCTGATGCCAGGCAGCGGTGAAGCCGAGGCTCCGCGATTTCTCGAGTTCCTCATCTCCCAATCACCCGCCGATCGGCAGTCCCTCTACACGCAAGGGCTCGACCTGCTGAATACCAGCGCGAAGAAGACGGCGGGGAAGCCATTCTCTGAGCTTTCCGATGCGGAAACAGCGCCACTGCTAGCCATTCTCCGCGCGCCGCGCACATACGAAGAGCCGTCCGATCCAATGGCGCGTTTCCTCCTCGCCGCCAAGGAAGATTTCTTCCGCGCGACCGTCAATTCGCGCGCTCACGCCACCGCAATGGGCAGCCGTTCGCGCGGTTCCAGCGGTCTGAATTACTACTACGGACCAGTTGAATAAGGACAAACGAAAATGCCCAGCGATCAACCCGTAGTCATCATCGGTTCCGGCGCTTCAGGCGGCATGGCGGCCTATACTCTCACCAAACTTGGCGTACCATGCGTCATCCTCGAAGCCGGCCCCATGCTGGATCTCCAGCGCCACCGTGTGCTCAAGCCGGTGTTCGAGTTGCCGTACCGCGGCTTCGGTCAACCGGGCCGATTTCCACACGTCGTTCAAGCTTCTGAATTCGATGCTAACTTATGGGCCGACGAGCGCCAGAATCCCTATACATATGATGCCGGCGATCAGTATAATTGGGTCCGCGTTCGGATGACTGGCGGCAAGACGCTGCGCTGGGGCCGCGCGTCTTGGCGTTTGAGCGACTACGAATTCAAGTGCCACGATCACGACGGCGCGAGTGACAATTGGCCGATCTCGTACAAAGATCTTGCGCCCTACTACGATCGCGTCGAACCCATCTTCCGCGTCTCCGGCCGCAAGGAAGGCTTTCCACAACTCCCCGACGGCGTCTTCCTCGAAGATTCTTCCACCGATTCGACGAGCGTCCAGCGTTTCCTCGCGGCAGCGAAGAAGATGAATATCCCGACTACGAAACAACGCCGTTCCACGGGCACCTGGGCGAGTTCCGCGAACCTGCTTCTTCCGGAAGCGTTGGCTACTGGCAATCTTCAACTCGTCACCAACGCCGTCGTCCGCCAGATCACCACTGACAAAAACACGGGCCTTGTTAACGGCGTCTCTTTTGTACATCGCGTGTCGAAAGAGGAGTACACGATTCCCGCGCGCGCCCTGATTCTCGGCGCATCCACTTTCGAGAGTGCACGCCTTCTGCTGAACTCCGGACTGGCGAATTCCAGCGGCGTCCTGGGGCACTACATTTTCGACCAGTTCTACGTGAAAGGTGTTGTCAACGCCATCGTTCCGGAAGCACGTGGCCGCGCGCCGCGAGGTCTCATGGGCGGAGGCGGGTATATCGTACGGTTCCGCAATTTGAATACACGCGAAAAGAAGTTCGTTCGCGGATACGCATACGATTTCGGCAGCGGAGGCACGCCCAATCCGAGGAATATTCCGCTGTATGGCGAAGAACTTACCAAGGAATTGCAGGAACTGAACAACTCTTCGTTCAGCATGACGACTATGGGCGAGGTGCTCGCGCGCCGCGAGAATCACATCCGGATCAATCCCGATGTGAAAGACGAGTGGGGCATCCCGGCGCTTCATATCACGCACAAATACACTGACAACGAGTTTGAAATGGCAAAGGATTCCATGAACGTTGGCGAAGAACTCTGCCACGGTGCGGGATTCCAGGTAATCGACAAGCACTGGCACATGGTGCCGCCGGGCGAGAGCATTCACGAACTCGGCGGTTGCCGCATGGGCGAGAATCCGAAGACCTCTGTGCTGAACAAATTCAACCAGACTCACGACATCAAGAATCTGTTCGTGACCGACGGCAGCGCGTTCGTCTCGGGCGGCTCCCAGAATCCGACGCTGACCATCCTCGCGCTTTCCATGCGCGCCTCCGAGTATCTGGCCGGCGAGATGAAGAAGGGCAATGTCTAGCGTCACCATTCTGTTGCTGTATTTCCTGGCGGTGGCGCCTCAGCAGCCCATTCCGTACAGCCATAAGACGCATATCGCGCTGGGATTGAAGTGCACGAACTGCCACAAGAACGCCGACCCGGGCGAGATGATGGGTTTCCCTGCGACCTCCTACTGTATGGGCTGCCACGAGAGCGTTAAAAAAGACAGCCCGGCGATCCAGAAACTCGCCAGCTTCGCGCGCGATAACAAACCTGTGCCATGGGTTCGCGTCTATCAAATCCCCAGCTTCGTGGATTTCAGCCATCGTGCGCACCTGACCGCCGGAGCCAAATGCGATAATTGTCATGGCCCTGTCGCCGAACGCGATGTGATCGCCAAGGAAGGCAACACTTCCATGGGCGCGTGCATGGATTGCCATCGCGAGCACAAGGCGAGCATCGATTGTAAATTCTGTCACGACCAGATCGCGCAGTAAAATAAGTAGAACCCCAAAAAAATTCAAAGGAGCAGTAACTAAGTAATGGCTATCAAAGTGGGCATCAACGGCTTCGGCCGGATCGGTAGAAATGTCGTTCGAGCAGGGCTTCACAATCCGGACATCGAATTTGTCGCGGCGAACGATCTCACCGACACGAAGACGTTGGCCCATCTCCTCAAGTACGATTCCACTCTCGGCATGTTGAAGCAAGACGTTCACGCCGAGGCCGACGCCGTTGTCGTAGGCGGCAAGCGAATCAAGATCTTCGCCATCAAAGACCCGGCGCAGATCGACTGGCCATCGGTCGGAGCGCAGGTGGTTGTTGAATCAACCGGCAAGTTCACCGACGCCAACCTGGCCAAAGCGCACCTCCGCGGCCCCGTGAAGAAGGTAATCATCTCGGCTCCCGGTACAAACGAAGATGTCACCCTGGTGCTCGGTGTCAATGACAACGTGTACGATGCATCGAAGCATAACGTGATCTCAAATGCGTCCTGCACCACCAATTGCCTTGCTCCGGTGGTGAAGGTCCTGCATGAGAACTTCAAAATTCTTAAGGGATCGATGACCACGATTCACAGCTACACGAACGATCAACCGGTGCTCGACTTTCCACACAAGGATCTTCGCCGTGCACGTGCCGCTGCCGTGAATATGATTCCTACTTCGACCGGCGCCGCGAAGGCCATCGGCCTAGTGATGCCCGATCTCAAAGGGAAGCTCGACGGCTACTCCATGCGAGTGCCGACGCCGGACGTTTCGGTTGTCGATCTGGTCGCCGTTACCGACAAAAATACATCCAGCGAGGAAGTGAACAAGGTATTAAAGGCCGCGGCCGAGGGAGAGCTCAAAGGCATTCTCGCCTACACGGCGGATCCGGTGGTCTCTTCCGACATGCTGCACAATCCGAATAGTTCGATTGTGGATTCGCTGCTGACCAAGGTACTGGATGGCAATTTAGTGAAGGTGGTTGCCTGGTATGACAACGAGTGGGGCTATTCCTGCCGTGTGGTCGACCTGGTGTCGTTTCTCGCCAAGAAAGGCTTATAAGCAGAAACGCAGAGCTCGGAGAGGCCCCCGTAAAACCTCTCCGAACCGTTCGCCCTGCGCCACCCCATCAGTTGCTTGGGGCAACCCTATCCCGATCCGCGACTAAACCTCTGAAGCAACACCACGGACCATATCCATGACATCATGCTACGGTGAATCCCGTTGGCAATCGTTGCCGAGTTGTAAAAAAAATGTGAAATTGGCGGCTTGATCTTCCAGCCGCGTCCTTGAACCGTTCCGGTTCACTACAATCAGTACAGATTATGCAAACTATCCTCGTGATCGACGACGACGAGAACCTGCGCGACACAATCGGCCTGATGCTTGAAAAAGAAGACTTCCGCCCTATTCTGGCCGCCGATGGCAAGACGGGTCTGCAAGAAGCGATCACGATGAAGCCGAGCTTGATCCTCGTCGATCTGCGCATGCCGGGAATCAGCGGCGTCGAGGTCTGCAAGCAGCTCCGTGCCTCAGGCGTTCGGACGCCTCTCATCGTCCTCAGCGCCATTGGCGACGAGGTCGATAAGGTTCTGATGCTGGAGATCGGCGCGGACGACTATGTTGTGAAGCCTTTCGGAACCCGCGAGCTGCTGGCCCGGATTCGTGCGGTGCTGCGGCGGAGCGCCGCGGACGACAACAAGGTGATCGCGTTCGCGGATGTGGAAGTCGATCTCGATCGCCGGGTGGTCCGCCGGCGTGGCGATGAAATCAAGTTGACCCGCGCCGAGTTCAACCTGCTGACCTTCTTCTTACAGAATCCCGAGCGCGCCCTTACGCGCGACATGATTCTGAATTCGGTTTGGGGCTATGAGTCATTCCCCAATACGCGAACTGTCGACGCGCATGTGGTGCGGCTGCGCCAAAAGCTCGAGCCTGACGTCAACGCGCCTCGTCACTTCATTACTCTTCACGGAGTCGGTTATCGTTTCCTGCCATGAGTTCCCGGTCTCGTATTATCCTGGTCGTCGAAGATGCCGATCTTTGCGCGACCACTCTTGAAATCGCGCTGCACGCGCTACCCGATCTCGTGATCAAGTCTGCACCTACCGCCGAGGAGGCGCTGAGCGTCCTCCTGTTGGAGAAAGTCAGCGCGCTAATCACTGATCTTCATCTGCCGCGGATGGATGGCTTTGAGCTGATCGCCCGCGTCCGGTCGGAGCCGCGCCATTCACGCCTTCCGATTCTCGTCATCAGCGGGGACAGTGATTCAAAGACGCCTGAGCGCGCATTGCGCCTTGGAGCGAACGCCTTCTTCGCCAAACCGTACTCGCCCGCCGCGGTACGCCTGAAGCTGGAGCAATTGATGAATGCGACCTAAATTTACATTCGCTTTGGTTCTCTGTCTGCCGACTTTCCTGCAGGCTCAAAGCAAGTCCGAGATGCAGCAGGTTCTCGAGCGGTTGGAGCGCCTCGAAGAACAAAACCGCGCGCTATTCGCCGAGGTACAGTCGCTTCGCAAGGAACTGGCCGCGTCTGGAACCACGACCGCGGAGCCAGCGCCGGCCGAACCGCCACTGGAGGAACGAGTGGCCGTCGTGGAGCATCGCACCGACGAGCAGGCGCAGTCGAAAGTCGAATCGGAGCACCGTCTGCCAGTGCAACTTACGGGGATGCTGTTGTTCAATGCGTTTCTGAACGGCCGGTCGAGTAACAATCAGGGCTATCCTGTGGCAGCGTCGGCGTCCGTGGGTCAAACATCCGGCGGCGCTACTTTGCGGCAAAGCGTGATTGGCCTGAAGTTCCAGGGTCCGGACATTTTCGCTGGAGGGAAGATCAGCGGATCCGTCTACATGGACTTCTTCGATGGACTCGCCACGACGCAGACTCAGTTCATGCGCCTACGGATTGCGTCGCTGGACTTCGACTGGAAGAATACGACTTTCTCGGTGGGACAAGATAAGCCAATCATCTCGCCGCGCGAGCCGAACTCTATCGCCCAGGTTGGAGTATCGCCGCTGACGGCGGCGGGCAACCTCTGGCAGTGGGAGCCGCAAGCGCGGATCGAGCAGCGCTTCGGTCTTGGAGAGGACACGGGACTTCTCGCTCAGGTGGGCGTGTTTCAAACGAGCGAAGGGACGAACACGATACCGTCGGAGTACCAGAGCTCGCTGGCGGCCGCACGCCCAAGTCTTGAAGGGCGCTTCGAATTTTGGCATCAGTTCGGGGGCGGCCGGCGGATTGAGGTGGCTCCCGGCTTTCATGTGAGCAGCAGCCATGTGGCTGGGCAATCGGTTCCATCGGACGTTTACTCGGTCGATTGGTTGATTCGGCCGGCGCCCCGCATTGACTTTTCAGGGATGTTCTTTGGAGGCGAAAATGTTGCGGTCCTCGGTGCGCTTCGCCAAGGCATCGTTTTCAGGGATCCGACCGCGCCCCACGCCGTTTCGAGCAGGGGCGGGTGGGCACAACTCTCGTTTCGCGCCACGGGCCGGCTTTCCTTCAATTTTTACGGCGGCCAACAGGATGACAGGAATCGCGATCTGCTTACCGGAGGTATCGGGAAAAATCAAACCTATGCGGGCAATGTCATGTATCGCTTTGGGCAAAATGTGCTGGCAAGCTTCGAGGCATCGCAGACCCGGACAACATATATTGGTTCCGGGACACGCTTGAATCCACACTATGACCTTGCTTTCGCGTATCTTTTTTAGCGCCATTCTCACGGGCGGCGTGTTATTTGCGGGTACTGTTTCCGGCCGCGTAGAGTTGCGCGATTCTCGCGATCCGCTGGTACGAAAAAAATCGGATTACTCGGGCGTGGTGATTTGGCTGGAATCTACGGGCGGCGCTGCGCCGGCCCGCATGGAGACGCGCCACGCGAAGATGATTCAGAAAGACAAGACCTTCTCGCCGCACGTGCTGGTGGTGACCGTCGGCACGGTGGTCGATTTCCCCAACCTCGACCCCATCTTTCACAACGCGTTCTCGAATTACAACGGACAGTTGTTCGATGTCGGACTGTATCCTCCGGGCGGCTCACGCAAGGTCCACTTTACGAGACCAGGCGTGGTCCGCATTTTCTGCAATATTCATTCGTCGATGAGCTCGATCATCCTGGTATTGAAGACGCCCTACTTCGCGGCGACCAAGCGGGATGGCTCGTTCGAAATTGCGGATGTGCCGCCCGGGCAGTACACGGTTCACGTATTCCATGAACGAGCCACTGCGCCGACTCTTGCGGCTTTGAGTTCCCGCGTGACGGTGACCGATGAGCCGTTAACTTTGCCGGCGATGAGCATCTCTGAGAGCGGTTATCTTCCGATTCCTCACAAGAACAAATACGGCCGTGACTATTCACCCGCCACGGACGATGTCAACCTCTATCCCGGCAGCAAGAAATGAAAGCCCGGCGCCTATCCCGAGTCTCCCTGCTTTGGAAGATCCTGCTCTCGACTTCCATTGCCATCACGATCATATTCGCGGTCACCGGCTGGATTGTGCAGGACGATGCAACCCGAATCACGCGGCTCGGTCTTGAGGAGGAGGTGCAGGGCAGTTTTCATGCGTATGAATCGCTCTGGCAATCCCGCGCGGACAAACTCACCTCGATCAGCCTCGTTCTCAGCCGTATGTCGGACGTGCGCGCCGCATTCGGCACGGGCGATCAGGCGACGATTCGCGATACGGCCGGAGAACTGTGGGACAAGATTTCGCGGAACGATGCGTTCTTCCTGGTAACCGATCCCAGAGGTGCGGTGATTGCTTCACTTGGCGGTCTACAGGGAACGGTTCACAAGGAACTTCCGGTTGTCCGATCCGCGGCGGCTCGCTTCCCGAAACAGGCGTCGGGTTTTTTGTTTCAGGACGGGCATCTTTATCAGGTGGCGGTGACGCCTGTGTATGTCAGCGCGGGCCGTGAACCGGCGCTGCTGAATGTTCTGGTTGCTGGTTACGCTGTGGATGCGAACGTGGCGCGGCAACTCAAGGATGCTACTGGCGGGAGCGACTTTGTATTTCTCTCTGGAGGAAACGTAATCGCTTCCACACTGGATGCGGCCCGCAGCCACTCCGGGGATTCCGTGCTTGCGGCTCCACTGCCTGACGTGACTGGAAAACCGATCGGCGAACTTCGTATTTTGCGTTCCTTTGAAGCGGCCCGGAGGCGCATCGCGACCTTGCGCCAGAACGTGATCGTGATCTGGTTTGTGTCGATGGTGGCCGGTATCGGGCTCACCTATATTCTGGCGCGCCGGATTCTGCAACCGGTCCAACAACTCGACCGGGCTGCAACTCAGATTGGGCACGGCAACTACGACACTCGTGTCGATGTGGAGAGCGGAGATGAACTGGGCCGGTTGGCGCGGACGTTCAACGCCATGTGCGCCTCGTTGAAGAACGCGCGGGATGAATTGATCCGGCAGGAGCGTATCGCCACCATTGGGCGACTTTCGACATCGATTGTTCACGACCTGCGAAACCCGCTGGCTGCGATCTACGGCGGCGCTGAGATGCTGGTGGACGATGAGTTGTCGGCCACCCAGGTGAAACGGCTGGCGGCGAATATTTACCGTTCGTCGCGCCGCGTTCAGGAACTGTTGCAGGATTTGGTTGACGTGACGCGGGGCCGCACTTTGGGGGCTGAATTGTGCCGCCTGTCCGAGGTAGTGGGCGCGGCTCACGAAAATTTCGTGGCGGCGGCTGAGACGCAGCAGGTTTCGATGACGATCGAGATTCCGGAGGAGATCGAACTGCCGCTCGAACGGTCGCGCATGGAGCGAGTGTTCGGCAATCTCATCGATAACGCGTTGGAGGCGATGCCCAATGGAGGCTCAGTACACATTTCGGCGGAAAAAACAGACGATGTGATTCTCGTTAGCGTCCAGGATAACGGGCCGGGCATCTCGGAAGCGATCGCTTCGCGGCTGTTCCAACCGTTTGTGAGCGCGGGCAAGAAGAACGGGCTTGGCCTGGGCCTGGCGCTCTCGAGGCAAACGGTGCTCGACCATGGCGGAGAATTGTGGGTGAAGTCGCGGCCGGGTGAAGGGGCCTGCTTCTTTCTTCGATTGCCCAGATGAACAGCAACCAGGTTGAAGAGCTCCACCGGTCGCGCACGGCCGCCGGTTGGAAGCAAAGAGTGCGCCGCGCCCTTGAGCCGCCCGTTCCGTTTGTTCCGAATCCGCGTGAGCCGCGCGACTTTCCGCTGGGCCGATGGAATCTCTATATCGGCGGGGCGGGTTCGCGGGTGGATGGATTTGTGAATCTCGATTTGTTTCCCCTGCCTGGCGTGGATGTGATTGCCGATGCGCACTATCTTCCTTTTCGGACCAATCTTTTTCAACGGGTGGAGTGCGATGCGGTTCTTGAACATGTGCGCGCCCCTGAGATTGTTGTGCGAGAGATCGAGCGCGTAACGGCTGCGGGCGGATTCGTACACCTGGTTACGCCATTCTGCCATCCATTTCACGAATATCCACGCGATTACCGGCGCTTTACTCCCGATGGTTTGAAAGAAATGGCGTGCGAGATGGAAGTAGTGGCGGAAGGGTGGCGGACTGGGCCGACGGCGACGATGCTGGTGTTCACGTTGGAATACGTGAAGCTGCTGTTGCCCTGGCGGATCTGGCGCGTTGGTGTTCATGGCGTTCTCGGATGGGTGCTTTTTCCTTTGCGATATTTGGATTTTCTATTGCTCAAGTCACCGGCCGCGGGTAGGATTGGCAATCACTGCTACCTTTGGCTGCGAAAACGGTAGGCTGCGGCCGGGGCCGGGGTTCTTCTTGGTGATGTTAACCTCTCCGTTCCAGGTGTTTTCGAAGAGCGGAAAGCACTTTACCGGAATTTGGCTTTGTTCTGGCGCAGGCGCCGTTTCGGGATTTTGGGGCTTTCTAGCGGCGATGAGTTCGCGGTGAGCGCGATGATAGGAGCGTTCCACGGACTGGATGTGGCGATGTGCGCGGTTCAGTTTCTTGAATTGGTCGTTGTCGTCGAAAGGGTTTACGTCGGCCGGGCACTCTTGGAGGATTAGCATTTCCCAGATGTGCAGGCGTTGCATGCGCCAGGCTGCACCGGCCATCTCCCGGACGAGGAACTTTTCGTGTACGGTGACGGGTTTGAATTCCGCTTCGAATTGATCGATTTGAGTCTGGTATTCGGTCAGGCTTTCTCCTTTGATGACCGGGTGCTTGGAGGTTGCGCCGTGGGTGACTGCGTTGGCGGAGACGGCTGTTTTGCCGGCTTCGGTACGGGGACCAGTGGAGTGCTTCGCGTTGGCCTGATTGGCCAGGATCTGAACTTGCGTCGCCATTGTGTTGCTCCTTGAATTGAAATGAAAAGGGCGAGCACGACGGCTCGCCCTTTCCTGATTGGAGTCTACTCCTTGATGGTCAAGAATCGGGGAGGGAAGAGGGGGCGAAATGGGGTTGTATGTTGCTGTGGGTAAGGGATTAACGATTCTTGAAGAAAGTTGTGACTCTAGACTGGCGCCGATGAGGAAATGGGCGATGAGGCGGCGACGATTGGTTCGTAGCGAACGCAGTCTTGGAAACATCGTAGTGAAAGGTGGAGTAGTGATCGTACTTAAGTGGCTTGGTAAGTAGTTCTAGTTCTCGTAGATGTTGTTCAACGCATAGCAAATTCCTTTGAGCAGAATGGGCAAGCGATCTTGCCACGGCACATTCCTGTTGAAACCAGCTATAGATTTTGGGGATGGTTGTCGCTTCTAATAGCGTTACGTTGATGAACGGAGGCTTTACCGCTAAGCGGAATCGATACTTCTCAAAATCGGCGTAGTCTGCAGTAAGAGTGGTTGACAGAGTCTCGCGCAAGGTGCACGAGAGTGGCGTCAGCAAAATCCGTGGGGCGGTCCGTATAGCGCGCGACACTAATCGATGGATTTGCGGCACTTCCGCATTGTTCGACCGCCGCGAGCTGTGTCAATCAGAGCGTTCGCGCCCATACTGCCTGCGCATACGTTGCTGCACAGCCTTGCGGGCGTTTTCCGACCGTCGCCTGTCGCCGCTCGCGATGACGCCGAAGCATTCCGATGCAGCCTTCTGAAGCCGGCGTTGCCTCTCGTCGTCATCGTCCTTGGCGTCGCTCTTCATCAGCCACTCCTGTACCGCCATGTCCAGCACGGCGGAAAGTGAGATCTTGCGGCGCCGCGCTTCCCGCTCGAGACTGGTTTTTGAGCTTCGGGAAAACACCCCAGTTGTATATTTTGGTTTTCATTCGTTTGTCTTTAGAAGTTTTCTAACATCCAGACGTTGCTTTCCTGTTCCTTCTGGGAGAATGCGAGATGGCGGCCGTCGGGCGAGGGCCAGGCTTCGGGCGAATACTCGCCCTGACCATGCCAGAGAACCTGCGTGCGGGACTTGGTTGCGTAAAGGATTTCCCAGCTTACCGGCAGGCGCGTGGTGACGTACCAACCTTCTCCTTGTGGCGACCAATTCAGTGCGTGTAAATAAGATATATCCTTTAGCACAACTTCGTTTTCATGGCCTAAACCGGACTGCGGCAGGGTGACGACGTGAATGGTGGCTTCCGGCGCGTCAGCGATCATCCATGCCAAATGCGAACCGTCGGGCGACAGAGACCAGGAGATCTGCCGATTCAAGTTGAGCGGGACCCGGAGTACTTCACTCCTGTTTGCTTCAAAACCATGTTGCGGATCAAATGGCCGGAACACGACTTCGCCTCCAGTCCGCTGCGCAAGGATACACCGCGCTCCTGGGCGTTGGGCGCATTCGAATCGTAGTCCCCATGCTGAATAGCCGGCGGTCTGCAAAACGAATTGCGGAAATCTTTCGGCCGTGGAGACCCGCATGAGCCGGACTGGCTCGGCTTCTTGCCAGTTGAGTGGGCGATCGAGATATAACAAAGAACGTCCGTCCGGGCTCATTCTGGGGCTGAACTCATCGTTTCCGCCTTGCAAATATGGCTCGTCTGAGACCTGATCCGAACCTTGTTTAAAGATTTCCCATTTCCCGTTCCGGTTGGAATCGAAGAAAATTGCTTTGCTGTCGGGCGTCCATGCGCGCGGGTAATCATCGCGGCCGTGGCCAAAGGTTAGACGACGCACCCTCAGCAGAGACTTTCCGTTTTCCTCCAGATCGCCCTCGTACACACTGTGCTGGGTGAGCACTGTTCTGAAAGCGAGCCGCCGGCCATCCGCGCTGATGCTGAGTCCCATGACTGGCTCGGTCCACCTGCCCAACGAGACCGAATCGCCGGATACTTTCTGTGTGTGTGAGTCGAGATGTACTTCCCGTAGCTCTCCTCCGTAAGATCCGGAGGGATTTGCCCCCAGGAGTTGTCCGTAGAGGAGGCGTCCATCGGGCAAACATATGGCATCCCCGCTGAGATTCGGACCGGAGAGAATTTCTTCGCTCTTTCCGGTGGACAGGGTGATTGATCGGACGGAGCCCACGTTGCCGCGTAATTGGGCGTTCCAGCGCATGGCGACGAAGTATAACTGCTGCCCGTCAACTGACCAGAAAACACTTCCGAGATCTTCTTCCGGCGGGAGCGTGGCAATGCGGCGTAGCTGCCCTCCTCCGGTTGGAAGGAGCACGAACTCTTTCACTTGACCGGCATCCTGCACCAAGGCAATTTGCGACCCGTCCGGTGAGATGACTCCGCGCCTGTACGCGCCAACCCGCTCGGAAGCGGCGGCGGTCCCTTTGGCCGGCACTATCCAAACACTTGCTGTGAGCGCTTGTGGCTCCGCACCGGTTGCTAACAGCCGGCTGCCGTCGGGGAACCAGCTTAGATTTGATATTCGCAGCGCGGGAGCGGGAGAGGGCAAACGGCGAGTTTCTTTTGTGGAGGTCTCTTCGAGAAAGATTCCGACGGGATTGGCGTAGGCCAAGGTTTTACCGTCCGGCGAAATAGCTGCCGCGGAGACGGACAGTTCCGGCGAGAAACTGGTGAGCCGCACGGGGCTGGCCGGCTTTCGCGCTTCCTGGCGGGTGGGGATCACGCGTGCTGCGATTACGACGAGGGTGATGAGACACGCGGCACCTATGGCAAATAGCTTCCATGAACGTGAACGGATACGGCCGGGTTTGCTTTCCGCCGGTTCGGAAGAAAGCGGGAGCGCCGGAGATTCAGGGGCACTCATCGTTTGATCGGGTATGGGGACGGCAGCCGATACGCCGCCGTAAGCCGGCTGATCCACAACCTTCACTTCGGCGTTAAATCGATATCCTTTCTTGGGCACCGTCTGGATGTAGACTTTTCCATCGGGCGCCGTGCCGAGCGCTCTCCGCACCTGGAAGATGTTTACAGACAGGTTACCCTCTTCTACAAAACTCTCGGGCCACAGCGCCTGCATCAACTCCTCTCGCGTGAGCAGACGGCCCGGGTTTCGGACCAGATACACCAGGGCATCGAAGGCTTTCGGGCTTAGAGAAATGGGTTCTTCTTTGTGCCGCAAGACCCGGTTGGCCGGGTCCAGGAAAAATTCGCCGACCTGGAAACACTTTTCGTTCAATGATTTACCTTCGCTAATTTCGCGTTAAGAAAAACTTAACAGATTTACAAGCGGCTTCTCAAGACTTAAACGGCACCCGCGGGATACGCTGCGAAAGTCAACCACGAAGACACTTGAATGGAGGAACACCCATGACGAAGATTACACTTGTGTCGATATTTGCTGCCCTGGGCTGCACCGCTTTGCCGTCTGCCGCTGCAACCATTTCTTATAACGTCCAAACCGTCTCGTTTCCCGGCGACAATTTTACTCAGCTACTTGGAATCAATGATGCGGGTACGATCGTAGGCTATCACGGGGCGACGGTGAACAAGGGCTTCACGCTCACTTTACCCGGCAGCTTTGCCGATACCAACTTCCCAAACTCGGCGCAGACGCAGGTTGTCGGCCTCGCCGGCAATGGCGACAAAGTCGGCTTTTATGTGGATAGTGCCGGCATCACCCACGGGTTCATCAATTTCCAGAATTTTTCGCCCGCATTTTTCACGGTAGACCAGCCCGGCACTGCTTTCAATCAGGTGCTCGGAATTAGCGCCAATTCGGCGCATATCGCCGGGTACTCCTCCACAGATGTGACCGGCATGACGTTGCAGAAGGCCTACATTGGCAGCGCAACTGTTTTCGGCAACACGTTCAGCGATATTAACGGTCTGCTGCCGGTAAACCAGAACAGCCAGGCCACCGGGATCAACGACGCGGGTAACGCTGTAGGGTTCTATCTGCCCACGGCCGACACCTCCATCGGGTTCCTCGACACCGGGGGTGTAATCAGCACGATCGACCCCTTTGGTTCCACCTTTACGCAGGCGCTCGGGATTAGTCAGACGGGCGAGATTGTTGGTTTCTACTTTGATGACAATGGCGTTCAGCATGGCTACACCGACGTGAACGGAGTTTTTTCGAGCTTCGATCCGGCGGGTTCCGTGAGCACCACGATTAACGGCGTCAACAGCTTCGGTCAGCTTGTTGGCTTTGCCACTATTGATGACAACGTCGTCGGGTTCGTGGCTACTCCTGCACCGGAGCCGGCAAGCTGGACGCTTGGGATGGCCGGCATCGCTCTCACGCTTGTTCGAATGCCGGGAAAGCGCGGACGGAGGGAGCAGTGCCACTAGAGCGGACTTTGCTTGCGGGTCTCGCGTTTGCGATTGGGGTAGCTCATGCGACCACGATTACCGCGACTGTGCCCTTCTCGATTCTGGCTCCGGCCGCGGCGAATTTGCCTCCGCAAACCGTGAATGTTGCAACGCCCCAGTTCAATCCCGCGCTGGGAACATTTGAAAGTGGAGCAACCACTATCAGCGGCACTACCAGCATTGGGTTGGAGTTCTTCAATACGGGTGCGGGCGGGGCGTACGATGTCGTCCTGAGCGACACGCTCAGTCTGGGCGGCATTCCCGGGTTCATTGTGGAAGAGCTGACCGGCACCGTCCCAGCGGACCAAGTCGCTTTTATCACGCCCACTGTGATGTTTCCTTTTGGTCCGGTGGACCGATCCGATCCGGCTGTCCTTGTTGTGGGCTCAGGAACGTGGGACCAACTTTTCAGTCTTCCCTTTCCTTCGCTCACCGTAAACCAGAGCCCGGGGGTAGGAGTGCTTCCGGGCATTATCGTTAGCGGCTCGTCGGTGACAACGTATACCTACACACCGGCAGTTGCGCCGGTTCCTGAGCCGCGATCCTTTTGCGTGCTCGCTTTGCTCTTCGGATTCGGTTTTGGTTTGCGCAGGCGGACTTAGGAGAACACGTGCGCGTAGACAATTCTTCCACGTATGTTCTGGGTGCGACGGAGCACGAACGGCGGCGGCTGGCGCTTCAGGGCTCCATTCTGAATTCGCTTACCGATCGTTTTCTGAGACAGGCGGGCGTTTGCGCGGGCATGCGCGTTCTGGATGTCGGCTGCGGGATCGGAGACGTGTCGCTGATCGCCGCTCGAATAGTGGGGCCGCGCGGTTCGGTGACCGGATTGGATACGGATGGCGCCGCGCTCGATACTGCACGGGCGCGCGCCGGCGAGGAGAAGCTTTTTCACGTTACGTTCGAGAACGTTGCTTTCGAGGCGTACGCTACCGGCGGCCTGTTTGACGCCATGGTGGGAAGACATATACTCATCCACTCGGCGGACCCCCTTGGATGGATTCGGAAATCGAAGTCGTTATTGCGCCTTGGGGGAATCGCCGCTTTTCAAGAGTACGACCTATCTTATTTCCCGCCTATCGAACCGGAACTTCCGTTGTTTTATGGATTGAGTGAGTACCTGCTTCAGTTATTCCGGCGTGCGGTGGCGTACCCGGATACGGGGGCGCGGCTCTATCACTGGATGCAACTGACTGAATTTGGCAATACGCGATCGAATGCCGAGTGTTTGATGGGCGGCGGTGCGGGATCGCCGTATTACGAGTGGTTCGCTGAGACTATTCGAAGCGTGGCTCCGCGTCTGGAATCGCTCGGCATCGCCGGCGCGGCGGAGTTGGATTTGGACACTCTTGCGGTCCGATTGCGTGAAGAAGCCGTTTCGCTGGCTGGATGTTTGACGACTCCTCTGATTGTGAGCTGCTCCGGCGAGCGCTGCGAAAGTTAGCGCACAGGAGAAAGTATTTTGATATGCGCCATAGACACGTCTCGAATCGCTTGAATGACGAGCTCAGGTTGATCTTGCTGGATGAAGTGACCGCTCTTTTCTGCGAGCCGAAACTCCCCGTGCGTTGAACGCTTCGCAAGGTCCTGCTGAAACCCTCTCCAAATTCGATCCCACGCCGCCCACTGCTCATCGGTCATCCGATTCGTTTGCGAGTCGCTTCCGTCACGCGCCGTGTGTGGAAACGGCGTTCCGCGACCGAGCACGATCAAGGGCAGATCCGTTCGCCATTGGAGCCGCTCACCCGGTTTCACATACCAACCAAGCCGGGCGGTCAGGTCGTTCAGCCCCGGCCCTTGGGGGTCGAGTTCGTGCAGCCGCAGTGCCTGTTCCTCATGGGCCGAGTCCACGAACACCAGGCCGGCCGCTTGACGTGGATATCTTGTTACGAAGCGCCGGACATAGAACCCCGAATTCGAGTGACTCACCAGGATGAACGGCCCCTTCTCGCCCGAGGCTTGGAGCCATGCGTGCAGATCGTCTACGACTTCATCAACCGATTGCAGTTTGACGAGCGCTTTGTCGCTCTCGCCAAAATTGGCGTGATCATAACTGCATACTCGCGTGAAGCTTGATACGGCAGGCTGAATGGTTGCCCAATCCTTGGCTGTTCTCCCGCCGGCTGGAATCAGTATTACCGTTGGTGAACGCGCACTCTTGCCGTCGCAATAGACGGACACGCGACGATCTCCGATACTGATCATCCTCTGTTCACCGGATGCCGTGATCGCGGTGGCCAGCAGGCTGGCGCTGATGAGAAGAGTGATTCTGAGCATGCTAATTTTATAGCACACATCCTGCTAATTTTTTAGCAGCCAAGAGCCTTGCCCTGATGACCCGCTGCCGCTGGCAGCGGTTGCCAGCCGCAACCAGAACTACGCTTTTTTCGTCAAAGAGACGAAACCGATGAACCCTTCAACATTTCTTCTGTTGAATCTGGCCTTGGCGTTCTACAACGCCGGGACGATCTGGGCACATGAGGTGGATATTTTTCGATCTTGGAAGTTGGTCGACCCGGTCTCCTTTCATCGCATCCAGGCGATCCACTGGCGCAACGTTCCTTATTGGGTGTTTCTGCCGGGTCGGGCTTGCTCTGGCCGGTTCAATCAGCCTCATTTGGTATCGCCCGGCCCATTCGCCGGTGTGGACAGTGTGGGGCGCTCTTGGTTGTCAAATAGCATCGCATGTCCTCACCGCGTTTCTGTGGAGCAGGTGGCAGGCGAAGCTGAGCAATGATCCGCTCGGCCCCGCGAGTCCATCGCTTGCCAAGATTCTCGCTACGCATTGGATGCGAACGCTGCTGATCAATGCGAACGGGTTCATCCTGCTCGCCCGGGCTATCGAATGCTTTGCGCGGCAATGAAAGATCTCGATCATTATTCGGACTGGAGCGGCGGGGGAAGGATCGCGACAGTTGGCTATACTAGTGCGAATGACGACCAGCCGCAGGGAGTGGATGCTCGCCTCGCTATGTTGGTCTGAGTTGCTCGCTGCGCGGGCGGTCCACGGGGCAACTTCCTTCTCGGTTCTCAGTGCCGCGGAAGCGGTCGAAATTGTGGCTTTGAGCAGCACCGTTCTGCCGGAGACGGAAACGCCGGGGGCGGAGCAGGCCGGGGCGGTCCACTTCATCGATGCCGCTTTGGCCGGCTTTGATCGTGACCAGGCCGCAGTGTACCGCCAGGGGTTGGCCGACGTGGCATCACGAAGCCGGGAGATGTTCCCGCCGGCCACTCGATTCTCCGGACTGTCCGAGATCCAGAGGACGGCAGTGCTGAAGTCCATCGAAAAAACTGAGTTCTTTGAGAAGCTGCGCACGCACACGATTCTGGCTTATTTCGGAAATCCTCAATTCGGCTGGAAATTGCTTGGCCGCGATCCTGCCATGCACTTCGAGCCTCCCTTCGGTTTCTATGACGGGAAGGGCAAAGCATAATGATGTACCAGCCGTCCGACGCGGTGGACTTCCTTGTGATTGGGGCCGGTGCGGCGGGCGGTGTTGTGGCGAAAGAACTCTCGTCGGCGGGCTTCCGCGTCGTTGTGCTCGAACAGGGACCCTGGCTGAAAGCGTCCGACTTTCGTCACGATGAAGTGAGCATCGGCTACCGAAGCGGGCTTACAAATAATCACCATTTGCAGCCGAATACATTTCGTACAGCGGCGGGCGAGAAGGCGAAAGTGCGGCCGGCGGTGGAATACGGGCGGATGGTGGGTGGCGGCTCCGTACATTTCACTGGAAATTATTGGCGATTCCATCCGGATGATTTTCGGGAACGTTCGGTGTTCGGGCCCGTGCCGGGCGCTGACCTGCGCGACTGGCCCATCACGTACGCGGAGTTGGAGCCCTACTATGCGAAGGCCGAGCAGGAACTCGGCATCTCCGGGCTGGGCGGGTCGAATCCCTTCGACGGACCGCGTTCGAAACCGTATCCGCTTCCGCCCATGCCGGTGAAATCGTCCGGCGTTCTGTTTGAGCGGGGCGCGCGAAAGCTCGGGCTCCATCCGTTTCCGGCTCCTGTCGCGGTGCTTTCGCAGCCCTATCGTGGACGGGCGGCGTGCAGCCACTGCGGTTTTTGCGAGAGCTTCGGCTGCGAAATGAATGCCAAGTCGAGCACGCTTGCGGCGCTCATTCCGGGGGCAATCCAGACGGGGCGCTGCGATCTGCGGCCCCTCAGCTATGTGCGCCGGATCGAAGTGGGAAAGGATGGGCGCGTCACGGGGGCTGTCTACTTCGACCACCTCAAGCGCGAAGTGTTCCAGCGCGCGCGAGCTGTGATTGTGTGCGCGAACGGAGCGGAAACGCCGCGCCTGCTATTGCAATCGAAATCCAAGCTGTTTCCGAATGGGCTCGCCAATACCCATGGAAACGTCGGCAAGTATCTGATGTTCGATGCCGGAGGGTTGGTGCTGGGCCTCTGCGATCATCCGGTGAACGACTACAAGAGCCTGGTTGTGACGCGCGTGCTTCACGACTTCTACGCTGCCGATGCGAAGCGCGGCTTTTATGGAGGCGGGGGGCTGGATTCGCGCATGGATTACTATCCCGCTGGATTTGCGCTGACGGGACTGCCGCCTGGGGAGTCTACGTGGGGCCCGGAGTGGAAGAAGAAATTGAGCCAATACTATACGCGTCTCACCGGCACTCTGGCCCACTCGACTTGCTTGGCGGTGGAAACGAACAGTATTTCACTCGATGATGAGATCAAGGACGCTTGGGGCTTGCCGGCCATTCGAGTCACGTTCCAGAATCACCCCGACGATTTGAAGACAGTGGATTTCCTCGCCGCGCGGCAGAAAGAGATTCTGGACGCGGCAGGCTGCACGAAAGTCTGGCTCGATCCATGGAGCACTGATACGACCTATTCCCGCCACCTGATGGGCTCGTGCCGAATGGGTAGCGACCCACAATGGAGCGTGGTGGACCGCTGGAACCGTGCTCATGATGTCCCCAATCTGTTCATCGTTGACGGGAGCAGCCTGGTCACATCCGGACGTCAACAACCGACGGCTACGATACAAGCGTTGGCTTATCGTTTGGCTGAGCATGTTAGCGAAACCGCGCGCCGCGGCGAACTCTAACGGAAGCGCGGAACCATCCCGAAACCGGACATCCTGATCCCGAAAGCGGCCATTTTCCTGGGTGCGAGAAATGACAAATGCTTCGCGATCAATCGGTTTCGTAGCGATACCTCATGGCCACCGCATTGCATGTGCTCCCTTCTCGATCTCTCAATCGGAGGATTCTATGATCAGGTTTAACGCACTCCTTGCTCTGCTTCTGCTGGGCTCCCTGGGCCAAGCGAACGGTGACTCGCTGCAAACGCAGGATGAGGCTGCAATTCGAAAACAAATCGCTGGGTACGCCGAGGCGCGGACGCAAGGGAGCGGTGAGAGCCAGGCGTCCTTCTACGCAGAAGATGGTGACGAGTGGGAGCTCTTCGCTCGCGACAAGACCAACGGACGGCCTGCCATCGCGAAACTGCTCGACTTGGCTCCAGACCCAAATCGCCGCTTCAGACTGGAGATTTTGCACATAACCCCGCTGGGTTCTGACGCGGCGCTGGTTGATGCGCACTGGTATCGCGAGACTTCCCCTCGGCCAAAGGGCCGCGTGCAGTATGCAATGGTGAAGAAGCATGGTAGCTGGCTCATCCAGGCGGCTCGCATCAATCCATATCCGCAACCCAATCCTTAATCTGCAACTGCACTCGCCGGCGTGATCGATTCCTTGCTCCGGCTCAACATGTGCTGGAAATGGTCCTGGTATCATTTACGGCATGTTCCGCCGCGCCCTTGCCGCGCTTGTGCTGGCCGTGAGTTCGTCGAGTGCCGCTTCTTATCGGTTCGGGCAGGTATGGGACGGCGGCAAAGTACAGAAGAACGTGTGCGTGAACATTCAAGGGAACAAAATTCAGACTTGCGCACTCACGAAGACAACGACGGGTTGGTCACGCGCAGTTCTTCCCGGTGGGGCACTCCCGTTGGTGAGTGGCCGGCCGACCACGTGGACGAGATCGGATACAGCCTTTCCGATCATTCCGCCAGTGTTTCAGCACCTGTCCAAGTACGATGAAATTCTGGCGCGTCTCTCGGGATTGGGGTGATGCAAATCGATTCCGTAGAAGGAATAGAAGAACCTGATGTCCGCTCTCGGTTTGCAGGTCCGAAAAGGAAAAACTGCCAGCAACGCGGGTAGTGAATTTGCATTGGCTACCGTGTTCCTGAATGCCGAAGCACGTTCAGAATGCAGTCCTCCCGAGCTATCGATCAATTGCCCCCACGTTGAATGAATTCGCACTGGGGAATCGCCGGTCCACTCCATGTTGCTGGTGTACTCCGCCGGAAACAGACGACGGTATGCCTCGTAATTATAGAGCCAGGAAAATCCCTCAACGATCCGGGTATCTTTGTGATGTTCGAAAATGTATTCAAACATTTTCCGAAGCTCTAAGAACCGGGCAGGAATCTGATATTTCGACAAGGGGCCCTCAGAAGAGGAAAAGTCATTTCTGAAATGCATGATGACGACATCGCCTCGACAATCGAATCCCATGCAGCCGAACCTGTGCGTTTTCTTCGTAACATCTGGTCCGGCCCGCGATAACTGATACGCAGCCGCTGCCACCGATTGACCGCCGTTGATGCGGTCCATGAAAGACTGCCATGTAGGGTGGCTGGCGTTGAAATCCCAGTCCTCGATACCGATCCGTTTGTAGCAAGAGGTGTACTTCAGCAGCGCCTCTTCAATAGGAATACCGGTAACGGCTGACACTTTTCTCGCGAAGATTTCCTGAATTTCGAAGAATTCAATTGGGTATTCCACGTTTTGGCTTGGATCTCAACCGCCTACTTCGCTGAAGCGATCTCATCGGCGACTGCGCGGCCTACCTCGGCCAATATCGCGTTGCGCGCGTCGTCTGAAGGCGGCCCCTGCGTCAAGTACGCGGCCACGACGAAGGGTTTACGGTTTGAAGGCCATATGACGGCGATGTCGTTGGTAGTCTCGTGCGCGCCGCTGCCGGTTTTATCTCCGATTACATAGTTGCGTGGAAGACCAGCTCGCAAACGTGCACCGCCGGTGGTGTTGCCGACCAGCCACTTTGTGAACATCTCTCGCGAGGCCGGTGCGAGGACATCGCCCAGCACGAACTTGCGGAGATTTTCGAGCATCGCCGCGGGTGATGTCGTGTCTCTCGGATCGCCAGGCGTGCCTTCATTCAATTCCAGCTCCGTCCTGTCGAGCCGGGTTACGGTGTCGCCGATTGTACGCCAGAAATTGGTGAGTGCCGCGGGCCCGCCGAAGCTCGCGAGTAGCAGATTGGCCGCTGTATTGTCGCTCAAGGTAACGGCCGCGGCACAAAGATCGGCCACCGACATTCCGTCGCCGCCCACATGAAGCTTCGTGGCCGGTGCATAGGAAAGGATGTCGCGCTCCGAAAACACGATGCGCCGGTCGAGCCGCTCCTCCCGCCGATCGGCACGCTGGAGCACGAATGCGACGGCCGACGCTTTGAATGTGCTGCACATTGGAAAGCGCTCGTCGCCGCGGTGAGCGATGATCGCGCCAGTAGATGTATTCAGGACCGCGCATCCGAGCCGTCCCCCGCTGCGTTTATCAAGCCCGGCCAGGCGAGCGCGCAGGCTTTCGCCTTTGTATCCCCAGGCCAGAGTACGCGTCATACCTGGCGCGGCGAGTGCGAGGAGGGTCCGGGTCAATGTGTCGCGGCGTGTCATCGGCGTCTGTTCCATTCTTCGATGGGAGATCTGGCGGAGAGACGGGAAGGCATAGGATTTGTTAACTCAGTTTAGCGGACCAGGCAATCCGGTTGAGTCACTGGTTCAGCCTGATTGCGCCGGATCCGGCACACTGGAATCGCCAGTGACTTGCGTCTCTGATGTAACAGGTGCGAACCTCAAAAGGCGGGTCGAAGAGACAATGACTCACCGTGCCGCCCACAATCTTACGAACTGGAGGAGAGCCATGCTTGCGGCGGCCGGACTCGCGGCCGTGGTTGGGCCTATTGCAACCGGTGTTCTCTTCGCGCCAGCAGCCCGCGCTCAGTCGAGGCCTACCTTCGAGGTGGCCTCGGTGAAGCCGAGCAACTCGGATGCAAGTTCTTCCGGCATCCACACTGGGCACGGCCGGCTCGATGCGAACAATGTCACCTTGAAGCGCTGCGTCATGAGCGCTTATGGGGTTGGACCGCACCAGGTCTTCGGCGGCCCGGACTGGATGGAGTCGGACCGCTTTGAGATCACGGCCAAGGCCGATCAACCGACGGGTGGGGATGATGATCTGATGTTGATGCTGCAAAGCCTTCTGGCCGAGCGCTTCCATCTGGTGGTCCGCCGCGAGACCAGGACCATTCCGGCGCTCGTGCTGGAGGTGGCCAAGAACGGTCCGAAGCTGGAGAAAGCCGAAGCCGGCGAACCGGGAACCAACACATCCACCAGCAATACGAGCCGGTTCATCGATGCCCACAACACCAGCATGGAGTTATTCGCCAAGGTGCTGGCCCGGCAAATGGAACTGCCGGTGGTGAATGAGACAGGGTTGGAAGGCGTCTTTAATTTTAAATTGCAATGGAGTCCCCATAGCCAGTCAGTGGAAGGGGTTTCGATCTTCACTGCGATCCAGGAACAACTCGGATTGCGTTTGCACTCACGGAAGGCGCCGGTCGAAATCCTGGTGATTGAACACGTGGAAAAGCCTTCCGAGAATTGACGGGCGGAGCGGCTTAACAACCCGCTGCAGGCTGCGAGCCTGGCCCCACGAAGATCAGAATAGGAGTCTTAGCCCCAGTTGCAGGTTCCTCGGCGAGTTTTGCTGACTGCTGATTACGCCGAATGCAGTCGAGTTGATGCTTGTGTTCGGCACTCCGAATTGAACGCGATTGAACACGTTGAAAGCCTCGGCGCGGAACTGCAACTGGAATCTTTCGGTGATTCGTGTGTTCTTGAATAATGAAACGTCGAAGTTGTCTACACCCGGACTGCGCAGCGTGGACATGATGCGGGGAGCGTTTCCGAAAGTGAACGGCGCGTTGAACGAAAACACCGAGGTATCAAAAAACTTGAGGAGCCGATCGGTGACAGCGCCACTCAGTGCCGGATTTTTTCCGCTCCAATTCGGGCGTTGGGTACCTGCAAAGCTGCCGCTGCCGTTGCCCCCGTTGACCTGCAAAGGAAATCCGCTTTGGAACGTCGTGTTGCCGTTGATTTGCCAACCTCCAACAATCTTGCCGATCGCGCCTCCTTGGGTGACGAAGCGTTTATCCGGACCGAATGGAAGCTCATAGACGTAGGTGAGCACGAGGGTCTGCGGCGTGTCCCAAGACGTCAACGCGCGCTCGCCCCTTAGGTTATAGAAGTTTTGCGGCGGGGCGCCGGAGAAGGATTCGCCGGGGAAGCCATTCACGCTGGGTATCATGTTGTCAATTTCTTTCGAGAAGGTATAGGCTGCCATGACACTAATGCCGTTGGTCATGCGGTGTTCCAGCCTGGCCAGCAGCGCGTGATACGACGACTCGCCGTAGTTTGCATTCCTGGTCGATACTCCGAGGAACTGCGGATACGGCCGCAAAGACTGGCCGAGGGTGATGGTTGGAGTGGCCAGCGGTCCTTGGGCGATGGCGCCGTAAAAGGGATTAGGCACCTGACTATTTAGCTGGGCTCCCAACTGCAGATATTGGGGAGCGAGTTGGTCCCATTCCTGAATACCCATGAGGTGGACACCGCGAGATCCGGAGTAGGCAACTTCCAACACCGTTTTCCACGGGAGCGTTCGTTGAATATCAAAATTCCACGTTTGCACGTAGGGTTGCAGGGCATTCCGATCGAGGGCTACGAGACTTTGTCCGAGATTCGTGGCCAATCCGGCTTTGCTTCCTGTGGCCGTGCAAAAGCCCGTGGGGAATGGATTGGAAAGCGAGGCATAGGGCGTGAGACCGTTGTCGAGGCTGGTAACAACCGACGTGGAGCAGACGAATCCGGTTTGCGGCAGCGCACTGTTATTCCGGCCGTTGCCCCAGCTATTGCTGTAGAAGATTCCGTACCCGCCGCGAAACACGGTCTTATCGCCGAGATTGTAAGCGAATCCGAATCGGGGTGCGAAGTCCGCGGGGTTGGAATTCCAGTTTCCCCTGGGTGTCCCGCCGACTCCGGGGAACAAGAGACCACCGCGCACGGGCGTGCCGTTCGACAAAGTTGATGTTCCAGTGAAATCAAAATTTGCAACCTGGTTATTCGCCTCAACGCGCGGACTTTCGTATTCCCAGCGAAGACCCATGTTCAGGCTGAGGTGAGGGGTGATCTTGTAGTCGTCTTGAAAATAGACGCCGTAGTAGGGTTGCGTGTAATTGCCGTGAAGCTCGGTGACGTTGTGCGTTCCACTCGACATTGTCCCGAGTAAGAAGGACGCGTACCCGAAGCCAGAGGTCGCGCTGCTGACCAATGGATTCGGGCCTTGCGTGAAGGCCGCCGTGGATGCGTAAGAACCGGTATTGTTGTCGGCGAGTCTGGTGGTATATTTTCCCAGGCCGTACATTCCACCAAATTTCAACGTATGTTTCCCGGCCACCTTCGACAGATTGGCCTTGGCTTCATAGCGGTCAGAGACGTCGTACTCGTTGTAATAGCCGCCGAGACTCGACATCTCGCCGGGGGCGATGGCGGGAAACCCGGTGCTGATGCTGTTTGCTTTCAGGTAGGCGGGGAATCCCAGTGTGGTTGGGTCGAAGCCGTTGGACAAACCGAAGCTCTGATAGAACCAACGCGCCCACGAAACAACAAATTCTCCAAACATTGTGGGGGAGAATGTTTTGGTCGCTTTGCCTAACGCGTAAGGGTGGTGCTGAGGTTTTGTCACGAAGCCTGGACTGGCGATATCCTTCTGACCGAACGTTGCGGGATTCTGCCAGGTGCTGAGGTTGGCTCTGGAAAATCTTCCCATCAGAATCGTGCTCGAATTCAACTGGTGATCGATGCGGCCGGAATAATCGTCGGTCGAACGGTTGGAGGGACCGCTGAAGAAAAAGTTGTTGAGGCCGGTGAGAGGATTACCTGGCGAGTTCGGAGCCGGATAGTAAGACTGTATTTTCAGTGCGACGGGATCGAGCTGGGACGGAGGAATGCGGTTGCCTGCAAACGGCGTGCGCACGTATTGGCTGGGATTATTGGGATCGACCCGCGTACTGGTGGGATCGTAAATCGTAACCAATTGGCCGGTGCTCGAGAAGGTCTGCGAGAAGTCGCCGAGCCTTTGCAGCGCGGTGGGTACACTGGTTGTCACGATTGTTGGAATTCCCTCTCTCAACCCTTCGTAGGCGAAGAAAAAGAACGTGCGGTTCTTTATGATTGGCCCTCCGAAGGTGCCTCCATATTGGTTGTAGCGGAGGCTCGGCCTGGCCCTGCCGGAGGCATTCGAAAAGAAGTCGTTGGCTGCGAGGACGTCATTTCGAAAATACTCGAACAGGCTTCCGTGAAACTGGTTCGTGCCGCCCCGGGAGACGACATTGATGACGCCACCACCGGAATTCGCATACTCGGCGCTGAAGTTGCTGGTCTGTATTCTGAATTCCTGCACCTCTTCCACTTGCGGGCTGTACTCAGGACCGTTGAAAGTGAGATTGGTATTGTTACCGCCGTCGAGCATGAATTGACTTTGGTTTGGCCGCGAGCCATTGATGGAGAAGAACTGGTAGTGGCTCTCGAGGACCGGGTTCACGGTGGTCTGGCGCGTGGCTCGAACGCCTGGAACCAGGGTTACGAGCGCGTTGGAGTTGCGGCCCAACATCGGGAGGTCTTCCACTTGCCGCGGAGTGACTAACCCTCCGATTGCGTTGCTGCCTGACTCGAGGAGCGGTGCGGCGTCGGTGACGTTTACCGATTCAGAAGTGGATCCGAGTTCCAGTTTGAAATTCAGCTCGGCCGTCTGCGCGACTTGCAATTGGATTCCGGTTCGGCTGAGCGTACGAAAGCCGTCCGCCTGGACGCTGATGCGGTACGTGCCGGGTTGGAGCAGCGGTACGGTGTAGATTCCGCTCTGATTTGTTTTCGCTTCCCATTTGATGCCGGTGTTTTCATTGACGACCGTGACATTTGCTCCGGGAACGACAGCGAGCGAGGCGTCTGTGATGGTTCCGGTAATCTCGCCGGTTAACTGCGCGTAGGCACTTTCGACGGCGACAGTCAGAAACAGCACGGTCAGGAGTGAAGAAATCTTTGACTTCATGATCGACCCCTCTGCGAGCCGCACGGAACTCGACCGCGCGGGTTGACGTGGGTGACGCTGAATGCCGAGCATTGAGACATTCAGAGATCGCTAAAGTAAACTGGGAGGAAGATATCATGCAGGGTACGTGGTGTCAAGCCATAGCCGTGCAGGTGTATTTCATTGCGGTTGTAAGCTTACTGTAGCGGTAACTTTAATGAGAGCGCGAGAATGACAAAACGTGTCCGGATGAAAGACATCGCGCGCGATTTGAAGGTGTCCATCGTTACGGTTTCGAAGGCTCTTCGGAACCATGACGACATCAGTATCGCAACCCGGCAGCGCGTCCTCGATCGTGTTCGCGAGTTGAACTATCAACCTAACTGGGCCGCACGAACACTTGCTACACAGCGCAGCTACATAGTCGGTTTCGTGGTTCCCGATTTGATGATTTCGTTTTTTGCGGAGATCTCGAAGGGAATTACGGAGCGGCTGGCGCCGCTGGGTTATCACTTGGTGATTTCTCATTCCCAGGAGGATCCGGAAATCGAGAAGCAGGAAATTGAGCGGCTGCTGGCGCGGCAAATCGACGGGTTGATCATTGCGTCGGCGCAGCGGCGAGCGGATAAGGAGCTCTTTGCCTCGTATGAAACACGCAGGGTCCCTTATGTTCTGATTGATAGGACGCTGCCCGGTATTCGATCTAATTATGTGGGTGTAAGAGACGAAGAGATTGGAGCGCTGGCGACAGAACATCTGATAGAGCAAGGCTGCCGTCAAATTGCCCACATCAGAGGGCCGATGCTCTCCACCGGGACGGGGCGCCTGAGAGGATACCGCAAGGCGCTGGCTCACCATGGCCTGGAGCTTTCCGCGCGATATGTAGTAAATGGCCAGTGGGGGAAGGAGACTGGTTATCTGGCGATGCGGGAGTTGCTTAAATTGGCCCCGCCTCCGGACGGCGTCTTCTGCTACAACGATGGCGTTGCCGCAGGGGCTATTATGGCCGCAATCGAGGCTGGTCTAAAAGTTCCGAATGACGTCGCGATTATAGGCGCGGCGAACGTTCACTACTCGGACGTGTTTAGAGTCCCGCTTTCAACTATCGATCAAAGCAGCGTATTGATCGGGGAGAAAGCGGCCGAGTTGCTGGTTCGATTGATTGAAGCGAAAACTCCTCCGCCGCCCGAACACATTATTATTCCGCCGCGCTTGGTGGTGCGCGGGTCCAGCAGACGGGTTCCGCATCTTTGTTAGTGCGTGCTCGCAGTTGTCTGCTTGTTGAAGACAATCGTCTCTGTTTTATCCGACGGCACGATGGTGATGAGCTCAACCTGAAGGGAACCATCGTCGTTCATCTTGAGCTGACGCTTGATCACGCTTGAGTTATCCGCAGCGCTACGGATTTGAACCAGCGTCGTGTCGAGGTAGTACGTCATGGCGGTCATCTTCTTACCGTTCTCGCTGAACTCGCAGACCTTTCCGATGACGCACTTCGTATTGCTGAGAGATTTACCACCAGAGAGTTCCTCGATGGAGATTTCGGCCGGCGTTTGATCAATTTTCCAACTGAGATCATCTTTGACCTCTGTTTTGCTTTTTGCCGGATCGAGTTGCCATACGCCGGTGAAGTTGGGTTTGGCTGGTGTTTGCTGCCAACCGGAAAGAAGGAGCGTGGTACTGAACAAGATCGCAATCGCAATCAGGCGGGGCATCTTTACCTCCTGGCCGTTTGGCTAGAAAGGGCAGACGGCCACGGACGACGTTGTCAGGTTTTTCGGCCCTCGTCAAGGGGTGGGGATTGGATGGTGCTAGTGCGGTGGTGGACTCAGTCCGCTGGATGCGTCTCGAATGGCCAAAGATTGCTTCGCCGTTCCTCGTTCGACCGCGGTGCGGCGTAATAGGGGTGAATTCATGAATCAGGTGCTTGAGTTCGGTGACACCAAAATCGAAAGTGCCACACTCGACGACGTGTGCCGTCGTTACGGTGTCAAGGAGCTTTCCCTATTCGGGTCTGCCGTCCGTGGCGAGATGGGCCGCGATAGCGACATCGACCTCATGGTGGAGTTCGAGCCCGGGGGTACGTGTCGGTCTGATCAAGTTCGAATCGCTTGTTGAGGAACTGACGGCCCTCGCGGGACGCAGGGTCGATCTCATTACCAAGCGAGGACTCAAAACCGTGGGTGCGCGCGGAGATTCTTCAAGACCTCCGGGTCATCTATGCGGCATGAACCTTCGTTCTGAAGGACATCTCTGTCGGCCTGCGGCAAGATTGAAACGATTGTCGCAACAACCGACGAAGGTTTATTCCTGAAAGACGAAGTTTTGCCGGCGGCCATACTGGATCACCTGACCGTAACCGGCGAGACCATTTCCCGTTTGTCTGTCTCGTTGAGAGATCGCCACCCGGAGATACCCCGGCGGCAAATTATAGCCGTGCGGCACAGGATCGTGCACGCCTATTTTGATCTGGATTGGCAAATCCTCTGGGATGCCGCCACCGGCGACATTCCCGACTTGCGGCGGCAAGTGCTCAGTATACTCACTGCTGAGTTTTCGGAATCTGACCCCAACTAAGGCGTGGAACCCTACCGACCGATGCGTTTGACACCGCAGGAACTCGCGGAGATCCTGAACGTGAATCAATCCGCAATTTCCAAGCTCGAACATCAGACTGACATGTACGTCAGCATGCTGCGACGGTGCATCGCCGCGATGGGGACAACTGGAAATCCGCTCTGTCTTTCCCGAAGGGGTGTCCGCATCAGTCAGTTCGAACCGCTCGCTATTGATGAATGACGCCTTATTTCCCCGCGAGTAACCGGCGCGCGTTGCCCTCGGAGATCGCACGGAAATCTTCGCTGCTCAGGCTTGCTTCGCGCATTTTCAGAGCCGCCGATTCGAGGTAGAACAACGGGAAATGCGAGCCGAACACTACACGCTCTGGGGAGACCTGCCCGGCCAGTGTCGCGACGCCGCGGAGGCGTTCCACCATCGCAAAATCGAACCAGACCTGCCCGGCTGCTGCGATTTTCTTTACCGGCGCGTAGTGATTCTGGTTCAGAACCATCAGGCGCAGCGCCGGCATAGTAGCCATGATTTCCGCGAGTGGACTCAGGTCCACGGATGGGACCTGCAACAACGGATGCTGGGTGCGCTCGTCTTCCATCGTCACCACTAGCTGGACAATCAGACCCGACCTGGATGCCAGCCGGAGAACGTCGCTAAAACGGGGATCGGCGAGAGTGTAGCCGTGATAGTTCGGATGGAGCCGGATGCCCGGCATGCGATGCTGTTCGCGGCAGCGGCGCACGTCCTCCTGCCAATCGGGAAGCGCCGGATTCACGCTGCCGAACGGCACTAGAAGCCCCGTTCCGTGGGTGCGGCAATCGGCTGCTAGCCGCGTGTTCACGGCTGCGATATCCCTGTGCAACAGACCGTCGAAACTTCCTACCCATGCCTGCCCGACTCCGTGCTCCTTCATCGTTGCCACAAATTGCGCCGGCGCGTCGCCAGCCAATCGACGGAACGGCCATCGGGACAGGTATGCGTGCGTGTCGATCGTCATGGCAGTCCGAAGCTCAAAATATTGGCGCCCGCGGCCACCGATACATATTGATGTCCGTCCACCGTGAAAGTCATCGGGGCTGTCTTGATGGTCTCGTTCGTGGCGATGTGCCACAGATATTTTCCGTCTTTTTCATCCACGGCTACCAGATCGCCGTTAGGGTCCGGATAAAGCAGAATGCCTCCGGCGGTCAACAACACGCCTGCCCATCGCTTGCCTTCCACGGGTCCGGTGAGCGGGATCTCCCAGACGGTTTTTCCCGTCTCAATGTTGAGCGCCCGCACGTACTTCTTCCCTGGCTTCAGAGCCGGACGTTCCCTCTTCCAATCGCCGGGCGAAACGTGAGGAACGCATTTCTCCATCACCATCAGGTAGTAAAGATGTGTCGTTGGACTGAACGCGGTGGCGTTCCAGTTGGTGGCGTCTTCCGGGCAACTGACGTCTTTTTCGGGCAGAAGTTGGGGACGGCCGTCAGTGCCAATGCCACTCGCCCATGTGACTTCTACGAAGTTTTTGGCCAGCAGCAACTCGCCGTTGGTGCGATCGAAAACGTAAAAAAAGCCATTCCGATCAGCGTGCAAGAGCAGCTTTCGATCGCGGCCACGGTACGTTGTGTTCACCGCGACGGAGGGCTCTGTGGAATCCCAAACATGAACATCGTGCGGTGTGAATTGATAATGCCACTTCAGCGTTCCGGTGTCCGGATTCAGCGCCAGAATGCACTGGGTAAATAGATTGTCGCCCGGCCGGTCGCGATCGTCCACATTGGGGAAGGGCGTGGCAGTGGGCCAGAAGATCGTGTCGGTTTCCGAGTCATAACTGCCGGTGAGCCATGTGGAGCCACCCCCCAGCGCGGGGTACTTGCCCTTCCATGTTTCGGAGCCGGGCGCACCTTTGTCCGGCACGGTCCAGAAGCGCCAAACGCGCTCGCCCGTGGAAGCTTTGTAAGCGGCGATGAATCCGCGAATGCCCCAATCGCCTCCGGACACGCCGGCGATGACCATGTCTTTCACTACGAGTGGGGCAACGGTAGAGCCGTAGCGCTGCGCTTCTTCGGGCATCACGGCTTCCCACACCAGCGCACCGGTCGCCCGGTTCAAGGCGATCAGATGGGCGTTGTCCGTCGTCATGAAAATTTTGTCGCCTAGCATAGCCGCGCCGCGATTGGTGCCCAAGGCGGTGTCGCCCACGAGGCCGGGAGTGCGCGGGCGCGAATAACGCCAGATCTGGCGGCCTGTACGAGCATCGAGTGCAATGGCCTGATGCGGGCCGGTGACGTACATCACGCCATCGGCGACCAGGGGATTCGTCTCGAGTCCGAAGTATTTCATGTTCTCAACGAAGTACGGCGTGTCGGGAAGGAGCTGGGCCCAGAGGGGAATCGCAAAGCTCCACTTCAGACCCAACTTGCTCACGTTCGATCGGTTGATTTGCGTGAGCTCGCTATATCGGCTGCCGTTGAGCTTGCCGTTGTAGCTTAACCAGTCTCCGGGTTTGGGATCAAGGAGCCGGGTGAATTCGATTCCCTGAATTGTGGGAGGTCCGGCTTCGGCTGGGATATCTGGCTTGATGCCCGTTAGCCGGCCGAGGTATGCGGTTAAATCGCGCATTTCGCCGGGACTCGCTTTCACCGGGGGCATCAGAGAATGTTTTTCATCTTCTATCGCGGAAACCTGGTCTTGGGGAAGCGAGTGATATTGCCCTTGCAGATCCTGTATTCCGATATCGAAGCTGCTTCGGCTCTTGACGAAACCGCGAAGCGCCTGGCCATCCTTCAATTTCACCTTCACCATTTCGAAGCCGGGCGCAATGTGCGCGCTGGGTTCGATCAGCGCTTGCTGAAGTTCGTCCACGGTCATTCTGGCGCCGGCGTCGGAGAGGTCCGGACCCACTGCCTTTCCGCCTCCGCGCACCATGTGGCAAGAGGCGCACTGTCCTTTGCCGAAAAAGAACTGTTTCCCGGCTGTTGCATCGCCAACCGCGATGCCTTCAGCCGCCGGCGGATTCAGCGAGAGTAGCAGCGCCGTCAAAGCATCGAGCTGCTCGGACGGCAGATCGAATCCTGGCATTCCCGCGTCGGGCGCGCCTCGGCGGATGAAGGTGCGCAATGTTTGGAAGGACCGCGCCCGGACGTTCTTGCTCGCGGCGAGTGCGGGTCCGCGATCCGTGCCGTGCGCGTCGGCTCCGTGGCATCCGATGCATTTGGTGGCGAAGAGTTTTTGCCCTTCTGCGAGCGAACTCTGGCCAAACAATAGCGCGGGACTCAAGAGCAGTAAGCTCGCAATTTTGTACGTCATGGGAAACCTGTGTTACATGATATACTCGCCCCCGCATGGCGCAACACTCGCTAAAGGACGGTACGACACGGCGACACTTTCTGGCGTGGGTAGCGCCTGCAATTGTGGCGGCACAATCGCAGACTGACACGGCTCCTGGCCAGGGGTTTCGGATTTGGGATGAGCACTGCCATCTTGGCGCCGTGCCTGGCGATACGCCGGAGGAGCGTATGACTGTGCTGATCGAGTGCGCGGACCGGCTTGGGATCGAACGGCTTCTCGTTTCCCAAGGCTATTCCGCCGATCGCCATCCGACGGCGGACCAGCTTCGCGTAGAGAACGATCGTGTGATGCGGGCCGTGCGCCGCTTTCCGGATCGCGCGTATGGCTCCGTTTATTTGAGCCCCGCGCATCCCGAATTCAGCGTGCAGGAGTTCAATCGCTGCGTGCGCGATGGCCCGATGGTTTGCGTCGGAGAGCTGGAAGCCGACAAGCGCTGCAACGTTCCGGAGATGGATCTGATTGTCGAGCGGGCTGCCTCGATGAAGGCGCCGATTCTGCAACACACTTGGCTTAAGGCGGGCGGCAACGACGAAGGCGAGTCCACACCGTATGATGTGGTGGAGCTTGCTGAGCGGCACCCCGGCGTGCAGTTTGTCTGCGTCCACACGGGTGGCGACTGGGAGCGCGGCATTCGCATTATTCGCTCGACGAAGAATGTGTGCGCCGATATTGCCGGATCGAATCCGACTACAGGCTTCGTCGAGATGGCTGTGCGCGAGCTCGGAGCGGAGCGAGTAATTTATGGGAGCGATGTTGGAGGGCGCAGCTTTGCGTCTCAACTGTCGAAAGTGCTCGGCGCCCGCGTTCCTGATGCTGATAAGAAGTTGATCCTTGGTGGAAACCTGCGGCGTCTACTGACTCCTGTTCTGCGGGCGAAAGGATATTCGGTCTAGATGACCTCCGGTCTAGTTACCTTGACACTTAAACGTTTCGGGGAGTAGACTTCCCCCAATGAATCCGCCGACTGCCTTCCTCACGATTTTCCTGTCTATCGCCGCCGTTGCCTTTGGCCAGTCTCAGACCAAACGATATTTATACATGAGTACGCCCGATGCGGCGCAGAAGGATTACCGGTCTGGCCAAGGCATTTTGATTTTTGATATTGACGACGGGCATAAGTTCGTGCGGCGCATCGATATCCCTGCGTTTAAGGAAGGCCTTCGCGGTTTCACGGGAAACCTCAAGACACACACGGCGTACTTTTCCACCAGCAATCGCCGCGTGGGGGCGTTTGATCTGGAAACGGAAAAAATCGTCTGGAACCGGTTTTATGAAGCGGGCGCCGATCGATCGTCTGTTACTCAAGATGGCAAGAAGATTTACGTCCCCACCGGATACTGGTATTTCGGCGCTGACAGCGGCATGCTGGTTCTCAATGCCGAGAACGGCGAAATGATCAAGCGGATCAATGTCGGGACGGCTGCTCATAACAGTCTGGTCAGCCTGAATGGGCGGTTCTTGTACCTGGGCAGTCAAACGATGTTGACGGTCTTTGATACGCGCAATGAAAAGATAATCCGCCAGATCAAGGATGTTGGCGAACGGGGTATATTCCCATACACCATGGATAGCCATAATCGGATCGCCTATGTGTGCCTTGGGGATCACGTCGGGTTCGATGTGGTGGATCTGGAAACAGGAAAGGTTCCGTACCGGATTTTTGCGGGAAAGGAACACATTCCTCATCGGACTCACGGGGCGGCTCTCACACCCGATGAAACGGAATTGTGGATCAGCGATGAGGTAGGCAAGAAGCTGTTTATTTATGACGCCACGAAAATGCCTCCCGAGCCCAAGGGCGAGGTGGAGCTATCGCAGGGCGGCCATGGATGGGTGTCTTTTAGCCTGGATGGCAAGTACGCTTGGACTCACACGCCGGATGTCTTTGACGCGAAAACCAAAAAGCTCGTCGCTACCTTGAAGGATGAAAACGGCGTGCCCGTGAGTGGCTCAAAATATTTCGAAGTTCATTTCCGCGATGGCAAAATCGTGGAGATGGGAAGTGAGTTTGGTCTTGGACGCAAGTAGCGTTTACGGCTCTTTCGTTAGTTCGTCAACAGTCCAATAATCCGCTCGGTCGCGATTCGCGGCGCGGATTAACCTGACGGTCTCAGGCGAAACCGGCGTGCTCGCTCCACCGAAACGCGTGCGGACATACGATAGCAGTGCGGCGATGTCGGCGTCGGTCAAAATCGGCGCGAATCCTGGCATCTCCTGGTTGTAGGTTTTGTTTCGCACTTCGATGGTTCCGTGGAGGCCGTGCAAGACTATTCTGATCACCCGGTTTTCCGGTCCAGCCACCCAGGAAGAGCCCTCCAAGGGCGGGGCTTCGCCCATCATATACGGGCCTTCGTTCAGGTGACATCCGGCACAGTAGGTTTCGAAGCGAGTTTTCCCGGGATCTACTTCCGCTATGCGAGTGTGAGTTCGGCCGTGAGCGCAACCTGCAGGTAGCGAGGCGAGCAAAAGAGTGATCACTGATAGGATGAATCGCTCTTTCATCAATTTATGCAAAGGCCGCGCGCATGGCTTCGAGACTCTTGGGAACGGCGGTAGCGGGCGATTCCTTGCCCTCCATTTCAAGGGAGACATAACCTTGAAAATTCGCCTTGCGCAGAATGCCGGCGATGCGTTTGTAATCGAGGTTCAACGTGTAGTATTCACCGCCACCGAAATACGTTTTGAAATGAACGATGGCGGCGCTGGGCGCGAGCTTTTCGATTTCAGGATAGGGATCGCCGGGAAAGTTTCCGATGTCGAGATTGATACCGAGCCACGGGGAGTTCACGCCATCGACGATGCGCAGAAGATTCTCGGATTTCAGAGAGACGCCCCAGTGATTCTCGATCATGAGCAGGATTCCGGCCTTTTCGGCGGCGGGGATGCAAGCGCGGATCGATTCAATGCACCAATCGATGGCGTCCTTTTCGGTATAGCCTGGGATGGGCGGTTCGTCGCCTTTCACTTTCATGAGGTCGTCGAAGAGCCGGATGGTGCGCCAGCGGCCGGAGTTGATACGGACCGCGGGGCAGCCGAGTTGGCGGGCCATTTCGATGCCGTACTGGGTGTGGCGGATGGCTTGGCCGCGTTCATCGGCCCAGGGCGAGACAAAATCCTGGTGGATGGAAAACATGGTGAGAGCGACGCCGCGAAGGAAGGCCGCGCGTTTTAGGCGATTGAGATACTCGGGCGACTCATCGGTCATTTGGCGGTGGAGGACTTCGACGCCGGCGAAGCCGAGGCGCGCGGCATCGTCGATGACTCTTTCGATGGGATAGCGTTCGTTTTTGAAGTGCCAGTAGGAGTAACTGGAGACCGAGAAGCGCGGCGGGGGCGTCGGCGAGGTGGGTTGGGCGGAAGCGGTTGTGGCCGCGAGTGCCGTGGATGCCGCGAGGAAAGTGCGTCGGTCGAGGAGAGAGCGCATGAACGATTATTGACCAGTTGATTCGCTCGAGTGCGTTTTCGGAGCAAGGATGCCGCTCACCGGCGGATGCGAAGTCGGACGCGAGCTGGTCGGATGGGCCGCATACACGGGAGGCGCTCTGCGTACGAGCAATTCGTGGGGTGGCTGCTTGGCCTGCTTCGGAGGCATCTCTCCGGCGTTGAATCCGCGAGCGCGAGCACCAGTAGTGATGATCCTGAACCACACTCGCCAGGTTTTAGTAGCTGTGCAGATCGAATTGGGCCGCCGGTTTCTCTCCGCTTTGGCAACCGGCGCGGTAGTTCTCTACGAAGGGACGAACGGTGCCAGTGAAACTGCGTTCAAGATCTGTTTTGACGGCTCCGATGTGTTTGCCTTGAAGGCGAGAGTTCCAAGAAGCAGGAAGATTGCCGTGAGACTTGTCCGCGACGTATGGGTTCAAAACTGCTCCTCTGATACACCGGTTGACATGTCAGTAGATTACGCCGGCGAGAAGAATTTGACGCATGTTGGAGTCGGCGCAGACGCAAAAACTCCGGATGGTTTCAGCCGGCCATTTCCGGAGTCGATCCGGCATGCCAGCAGCGTGTCCGAATCCTGATTGGCAATAACGAGATGTTTTGCCGATGGCTGGATTCCGAAATGACGAGGTGTCTTTCCTCCGGTGTTTTGCTCCTCGATATAAGTGAGCGTGCCTTTGTCGTGATCGATCTCAAAGAGCACGACGGTTTCGTTGCCTCGATTGGATGCGTAGAGATATTTGCCGGAGGGATGCACGCCGACTTCCGCCGCGCTATTTGGGCCGTCGTAATGGCCTGGCAACGTTGAAATGTTCTGCAGCTCTCTTAGAGCGCCCGCAGCCGCGTCGTAGAAAAAAGCGATCACGGTGGAGTCAATTTCGTTGATCACATACGCAAACCGTTCGTCCGGACGAAACGCCATGTGCCGTGGACCTGCACCGGCTTTGATCGATGTAAAAGCTGGTTGACCCGGGCTGAGTTTGCCGTGCTCCGGATCGAAGCGGTAGGTGAAAACTTTGTCTAGTCCGAGGTCGCACACAAACGCGAACCGATTGTCCGCCGAGAGCGTTACGCAGTGTGCGTGCGGGCTCTTCTGGCGCTCCGGATGGATGCTTTTTCCGGTATGTTGCACAAAGTCCGTTGCCTCGCCGAGATGCCCATCGGGCGAGACTGGCAGCACGGCAACGCTGCCGCCGTTGAAATTCGCCACGAGCAGGTTGCGGCCTGTCTTATCCAGCGTCAAGTGGCATGGGCCGGCACCCATCGAAGAACGCTGATTGAGAAGCGTCAGTTTTCCATTCGCAGCATCGATTGAGAACGCGCTCACCGCGCCGGCAGGTTTACCCTCGAACTGGTTGATGGCATTTACGGCAAATAGGAGCCGCCGTTTCGGGTCGATTTCTATAAAGGATGGATCCGGCGTTTCGGCGACGAGTCCTAACGGAACCAGCGTGATGTTCTGCGAAACCTCGAGATTCTCTGTCTGCAGCTTGAAGAGGTAGATACCCTTGCTCTTCTTGTCCCGCGTGAAAGTGCCGACATAGACGAGTGTGTCCTTCGTCTCTGCGCCTCGTATGGCTCCGCGCCATAACAGCGCGCCGAGCACGGAACGCCGCGTGAGTTTGAAGTTTTCGGCAGGTTGCATGCTACTGATATATCATTACCGCTGAAGTTCCGGCTCATCCAGTAGCTGAGTGGAAGATGCGGGACCTAATGTGGTCCAGTCGCGAAGAGCCCAGACTACTTTCTTTTCCGGCGTAACTTCGATCAACTGCACGATCCTGGACCACTCGGCTTGGGGAACGCTTCCGACCCAATTGTTGATCAAGGTGTTCCCGTTGGCCAGGCGCGATACTTCCTGGATGGTATACAGAGGGATGCCTCGAAGGTCGTTTTTATTGATCTCCCAAATCGTTTCGCCCTTGGGATTCACGTCCCGCACGTAGCCGTGCTGGTCTCCGCTGATAAGAGTGTTTCCGTTCTTGAGACGAACCGCGGCCCACGTAGAAGGGGCGGGCACCGACCACAGTTCCTTACCGTCGCCGTCGTACTCGACAACTTTTCCCAAATCCAGGTGCGCGACCAGAAACGTGCCGGCCGGAGTCATGCGTATGTGGCGGAACTGGCCATGAGTACCGGGCGCGCGTGTTGGCAAAATCAATTCCTTTTCCACCCGATTGCCGGACTTGTTAATCACCAGGAGTTTCGCTGGATTTCCATTCTGCATGATCAGCACGCGATCCTTCTCGAGTGGATAGGCTGTGTGGATCTCGGTCCCCGGCGCACCATCGTAGTTCCAGACGATCTTTTTATCGGGCGTGATCTCGCTCGCTCCGAATTGGCGATGTTGCCGTTGGAGAGCATGCTGCAATCTCCAAGCTCCCCTTTCAGCGGGTTTGTGTATGACCAATCGATCTTTCCGCCGCGGACGATATGGATCGTCTGTTGTGAGGTGCTTCGATTCTGCCATTCCCCGCAATACAGAAAGGGATGCTGCGCCATTCCTTTGCCGGGCAGCGGGGTTTGCTCCGCGGTCTGAGCTGCCATGAAGGCCGTGATTAGAAATACCGCGAGGCTGCCACTCCGTATCACGCCAACTTCAGTTCCTTGATCGCCTCTCCGGCGCCGCTCAGATTTGCCAGGCGCATTTCGGAATACTTACGGGATAGGACCACACCATGGGCGCCCGCACGGAAGGCCGCCGTGACTGCGTCCCTGGTTCCCTGGGGCGTGCACTTAGTGTTGCCGGCTTCGGTGGGGATATCAATGTCAATCCCGGGCCAGATCAGCGTGTTCGTCCCCGCCGCACCATCCATCGCGCGCTTTGATTCGCGGTACACGTAGTCGCTCGAGAAGCCTGTTTTGGGGATCTGCTCGTAACTGCGTTCCTTGTAATTCAGCACCCGATATTCGAATTCCAGCAGTTCCTCTTTGGGCACATCCGCGAATACCCCACCGTGTATGCCATCGATATAGCTGGCCATGCGCGGACCAGCGCAATTGTGATACATCACCATCTTGAGGAAGTCGGAATACCTGGAGAGTTCCTGAAGGTCCTGCTCGGCGCGGAACATGGGGCTAAAGGAATTGCTGTGGAAGATATGCCAGCCGCAGAGCAGCTTCGGGTTGACGGATTTTACTTTGCTATGAAGGACCTGGTAAGTTTCGCGCAGGCTGTCGTTCCAGAGCGTCTCCCAAGCTAGAATTTCGGGGTAGCGGAGGATGATCCGCCAGAACGTGACGTAGCAGCCGTCTACCGGATGCTTCCCGGCGGCGGCGCTCGAGAGGAATTTTTCGAGCTCGATATAGCCGTCGCGCGCCCGGTCGAAGTTGATGCCCAGTTTGCGTCCTTTATCACGGCAGAAATTGCAGAAGCAGGATGCCCGGGCTGAACTCGGTGCGCGGATCACGTTGTTCAACGGACCCATTCTCTCCGAGCACCACATGATGCCGTCGACGTCGTAGGATCGGGCGTAGTCCTCGACCATCCCCAAGAGAAAATTCGTGGAGTTCGGGTTGTTGAAACACAGCCGTGCTCCTCTGCGGCCGTGAACGTCGTACTCCTGGAGCTTGTCCATATTGGGCAGATCGTTGCGGAAAACGTCCTCGGCCCAAAGGATTGTCTTGATGCCGCGCTTCTTTGCGGCGGGAAGCACATCGGCGACGGTATCGACGCCCGGGTAGTCCGGCGCGCGCGTGTCTTCGGGCTTGAGAGCCGTGTCCTTGTAGTATTGCGGATGCGGAGTAGCGAAATTGCCGCCGTGATAATTGAGGTCGTATTCCTGCTTGCCGTGGTCGGGCAGAGGCTGTCCGGGCACCTGCCGCCCCGCGATTCCCCGCCCATATGTGAACACCGCGAGGAAGAGCGTATTGACGTAGGCGCGCTGCTGGAAGATGTCGAGAACTTGCTCAACTCCTTCATCCAGAAATGAGATGGCTCCCACCTGGATCCCGATCATCTTCTTCGACGGCGGCACCTGCGAATAGCCGGGAGCCGCCGCTGCCAGCGCAGCCGAACCGGCTTTGATAAAACTCCTGCGATCCATCTCCATACCTGCCATAGCGTTCCCTCAAAAGCTGAAAGTCAGACCAAATTCATAGAGCCGTGGTTGATTACGCGTCGAAGTCACCTGCCCGCCGGTTGCGAGATTTTCATTCGTAGAGGGACTGTTGAAGCTCGGCGTGTTGGTCAGGTTGTATGCCATGGCGCGGAAGTCAACGGTCTTGGACTCCGTGATCCTGAACTTTTTGTAGAGCGACATATCCAGTTGGAGCAGGCGGTTGTTATACAGAATGTTTCGCCCCGAGTTGCCGTACGTGTACTGCGCCGGCAGAGCGAATGTGTCCGCCTGATTCGGAAGCAGAGCGCGGCAGGTCGGGTTCGCAGAGGTGAAGAACCAGCAGTTCACATTTCCCACAACCACCGGAGCCGCGATGGCATCGGGCATTTGCGAAACCGCGGTGTTGGCCCGATCGGTGTTAATCGTTACCGAGTACGGTACGCCCGATTGGAAAGTATTGATCCCTTGCACCTGCCAACCACCAATCAGGAAATTCACCGCTTTGGGAGCCTGGGAGTAATATTTGCGGCCATTACCGAACGGCAATTCCCAGACGTAACTTGTGACGAAATTATGCGGCACGTCGAAGTTACACGGGCCCTTGTAAAGCCTGTCGAGATAGGCCGCGGGAGAACCGCCTTCTTCGCTACCGGGACCGTCGAGACACTTCGAGAATGTGTAGGAGCCGAGGAACGAGAAGCCATTCGAGAAGCGCTTTTCAACCTTCGACTGGAAGCTGTGATATGTGCTGTCTCCGCCCCAGATGAGGTACTTGATCACGCCCCACTGTGGATAGGGCCGGCGAGCCTGTACATTTCCTGGGCCGGGCGTAGGAATGTTGTACACCGATACAGATGAAAGGCGGGTGCCTTTGTTGGCGACGTAGCCGATTTCGGCCACTAGATGGTTCGCAAACTCATGCTGGATATTCAAATTCCAGGTCTGCGTATAAGCCTGCCGGTATTTGGTGCCGCCGGTGGTGATGGCCGGCGTGGAGTTCAGGGCGACCAGCGGATTGCCGAGGAAAAAGTTCGCCAGGTTCCGGCTGGGAGTCAAAGTAGTCGCCGTGGGCACGTCGTTATTGATCGTCTGAGTGAGTTGGAAAGGAGGTGCGTTGATCTGCCCTTGTGTCTGGTTAGTATCCGGGAAGATGTAGAAAATCCCGTAAGCGGAGCGCACTACCCACTTGTCACTGCCGAATGCCCGCCAGGCGAAGCCGATTCTGGGAGCCGGGTCCCGGTAATCCGGATAGCGGATCGACCAAGGGAGTCCCTTTTCTTCGCTGGTTTCGAGCAGGGGACGAAATACGCCCCAAATCTGAGCCGCGCCAGGTTGGGCAGTCAGGTCCGGAGTACCGTTGACGGTCGGGACGATGAGTTTACCAGTAGTGAAGTCATAGGCGTTCGTCTGGCCGCGAATACCCGGAAGGAACGAGTTCAGCTCCCAGCGAAAGCCGACGTTCAGCGTAAGATTCCGTGTGATCCGGTAGTCGTCCTGCGCGTAGAAAGCCCAGAAATCGCCACTGTTACCGTAAATCTGCAACGGTGTGGAGCGAACCATGCTGCTCGGATCACCCAGCAGGAAGTCGGCGAATGCATCCCCTGTGTTTCCTGCGCTGAGTGGGTTTTGCGTGTACTGGCCGTTGAAAGTAATCCCACCTTGTGAACTTTGACCGTGATAAAAAGAGTGCGCCTGGTGCGACAGTTGGGCTCCGAATTTGATCAGATGCTTACCATGGTTCCAGGTTAGCGACGACCGGTATTGGTAAGTGCGGATGCGATTGGCCTTCGGGCGATTGTCCGTATTGCCCATGAGCGATGTGTAACCGGAAAAGTTAATCAGCGGGGCGGCAGGCTGCAGATCCGAGATGCCTTCATATCCGGTGATGCCCGCCTTCTGCACAATGTTTTGTCCGTTGAATGCGCTCGCGTTCAAGAAGAGAAAGTAGGTTCGATAGTAGCTGAAGGTCGCCTCGCTCGTAATGGAAGGAGAGAAGATGTGCAAATAGGTCAAGCCGGCGTCCTGAGACCTGCTGTGCAATGGATAGGTACCCAGTGCTGGATAGCCTTGCACGTCGTTCTCCGTGTTGTCTACATACGAGTATCGGCTCACCAAACTATCTTTGGCCGTTAAATGGACGGTAGCCTTAATGTCGAATTTATTGGTGTCCAGAGAAAGCGACGGGGAGTATACGAATAGTCCCGGGCCGTTATTCGCCGTGGGAAACCACGACTTGAAATAGAGAGCCTGCGGCGACTGACGGTTCGCGGGAATGACGTTGCCGGGGAATTGGGTGCGAATGAACTGGCTGGGGTTCGCCGGATTCACAATCGTGGACAAGGGATCGAAGATAGGACGGCCGCCGCTGAAGTCGCCGTTCAACTGCTGAACGCTGGGAACGTTGGAATTCTGTGTGGTTCCCTGCCGCGTGCGGGCGCCTTCGTAATCGCCGAAGAAGAAGATCTTGTCGTGTTTGATCGGACCGCCAAGCGTCGCGCCAAACTGATTGCGCTTCAACGGCGGCACGGTGGGCGAAAAGAAATTTCGCGCCTGGATCTTCTCGTTGCGCAAGTACTCGTATGCGCTGCCGTGAAAACTGTTGCCGCCGCTCTTCAGCGCCGCGTTGATCACCGAGGGCATCGCGTACTCGGCGCTCATGCCGCCGGCCAGCACCTTGAACTCGTCAATAGCGTCGGTGGAAGGAGTAATGGACGTGGACCCTAGCTCGTACTCCGTAATATCGAAGCCATCCAGCAGCCAGCCCGCCGCAAGCCGCGAACTTCCGCTGATCCGCAAGCCAATGCGCGAGGCCCGAATTCCTGTGCCGCCAGACGAGATATCCGACCCGCCAGGTGTAAAGATGGCTCCGGGCGTCAACTGAGCCAGTTGCCAAAAAGCCCGCCCGTTGAGGGGCATGTTGGCGATGGCGACGTTTTCGATAACCTGCCCGACCGAAGAGTCATCAGTGACCAGCACTGGAGATGAAGATTGCACCTCAACGGTCTCGGCAGCCGAACCCAACGCAAGCCGAATGTCGATCCGGGCCTCCTGGTTCACTTGCAACGTGAGGCCGGTGATGGTGCTGGTCTTGAAGCCTGCTGCTTCCGCAGTTACCGTGTACTGTCCAATTGGTAGCAGCGGAATCGAATACTCGCCCGAGTCATTCGCTTCGGCCTTTTTCTCCAGACCGGTGGCAATGTTCCTGGCGAGGATGCTGGCGTGGGGGACGACTGCGCCCGTCGGGTCGGTGACGATCCCGAGCAAGCGGGCATTGGATTCTTGTGCGAACGAGAGGGGTACAAGGGCTAAGGCGAAGATCAACGCGAGGGCGACGTAGCGCATAGATTCCTCCGAAATATGCAGACCAAGGGACGGCAAATAATGCCACAAGCACGATACAGTGTGCTGGCGGTCTGTGTCAAATTGCTCCCGGTGCTCACCAGTCCTTGCCGACTCTTTCGCGCCGAGCTAGCGAATGTCCGGCAACACTGGCCAGTCTGCCTTCTCGCAGGATGTCCCGTGCGCGGGCGACCAAACCGCCACCGGCTGGGCGTGTTGTGTTATAAAGTAGCTCCAACGAGGTAAACCATGGGCCGCATCAAATGTTTCGGCGCGCTGGCGCTGCTTTCGGTTGGACTGACTCCCGGCCATGCGGCCATCCGCATTGCTATCGCGGGTATCAGTCATGAATCCAATAGTTTCAATCTGACCAAGGCCACGCTTGCCGACTTTGAAGGTGAAGATGCACTATCGGGCAACCGCAAATTGTGGCTCGAGACGACGTCGAAAAGCAGCATGAATGCTTCGGGAATGATTGCGGCGGCTGCGAAGTACGGTGTTGAGCTGTATCCGATTCACTTCTACCAGGCGACTCCCCGAGGCCCGGTCGACGACAAGGGCTTCGACACGATGGTGAGCCGGATCGTCGACGGCCTGAAGAAAGGTCCGGCCTATGACGGCGTGCTTCTCGTCCTCCACGGCGCCATGGTGGTGGACAGTTACCCGAGCGGCGATGCGGAGATCGTGCGGCGCGTGCGGCAGGCCATGGGACCCAAGTTCCCGATCGGCGTCACGCATGACTTCCATGCAAACGTGGACCCGGCCATCATCGCAAACGCGAATGTTGTGATCACTGGAAAAGAGTGCCCCCATTTGGATACGAAGGAACGCGGATTTCAGACGGCGGAGATTCTGATCCGTATGATCAAGGGCGAGGTGAAGCCGGTGCAGGCGCTGGTGAAGCCACCGATGATGTTGAATCTGATTTTCCACGACACTTACCGTCTGCCGCTCAAAGCGATCGTGGATGCGAGTAAGGAAACCGAGAAGCTTCCGGGCGTGCTGGCGGTGAGCATTCCGGGTGGTTATCAGTACGGCGACGTGCCGTCGATGGGCCCGAGCGTTGTTGTGATCACTGACAACGATCCGGCGTTGGCGAAGAGGGAGGCCGAACGGCTCGGCGCGATGCTGTGGGGGATTCGCGATCAGTTGAAATTCGATTTGCCAGATCCGGCCAAGGCTGTTCGCATGGCCATGGAGAGCGCGGCGTTTCCGGTGACATTGCTTGACACAGGCGATAACGTTGGCGGTGGCGGCGCCGGGGACAGCACTTTTCTTTTGGCCGAATTAGTAAAGCAGAAGGCTGAGGGCTGGGCGATTCCGATCTTCGATCCTGAGGCCGTTCGGAAGGCGGTCAGCGCCGGGATCGGACAACCGTTTGAACTTCCAGTCGGCGGCAAGACGGACAAGATGCATGGCGAGCCGGTGCTGATTCGCGGAAGAGTGAAGTCGCTGCATGATGGAAAGTTTGTTGAGACGGAGGTCCGTCATGGAGGTTACCGTTATTGGGACGCAGGCCTGACTGCTGTGATTGAAGTGGAGGGCTCCACTCGCGATTTGCCGAATCTTCTTGTTCTAAACACCAGGCGGACGGTGCCGCTGAGCATTCATCAGCTTGTTAGCGTCGGCGTTTACCCGGAGCGTGAGAAAATCCTTGTTGCCAAGGGCACTATCGCTCCGCTCGCTGCTTATGAACCGGTATCGAAGCGGCTGATCACGGTGGATTCCGGCGGTGCTTGCGCGGTGAATCCCGCTCGTTTCACTTACAAGATGGCTAAGAAGCTTTACGGGTTCGAAAACGGCAACTAGCGCCGGAGATGTACACTGCGGATATGCGGAATGTGCCCGACAACGATTTTGCGGCCCGCGTGATTCGCAAGCTTCAGCGTGAGAATCGCGAGGAAATTAATAAGACGCTCTGCGAACCGGAAGAGGAAGCAGAGGAGGCCCGGGAGATCCGGCTGAATCGGGTCGTGACGCTGGAAAAACTGTCAGTTGTCATCGCGGGCAAGCTCGCCAATCTGCGTTAATGAATCTGTACTGGCACCGCTTCCGAAGGATAGTATCGGAACATCGCCGGCACGGTCCCACCTTTGACTAGCGGAACACTGAAGGTCGTTACGCGATCGGGTTTTGGCGTCAGCAGGAGTTCCAGCCCGGTTCCATTTGCGCCTTGCGTGATGCCCTGCATGAGAGCGGCCGGAATGATGAGTTGCCCGGCGCTGGCGGGGGCGCGGCAGACGACTGTACTGGATGCGGCGAGTTGCACCGTGGCCACGTAGTCATCTGTGTAGTCACTGCCGTTCCACTGGACAGTGAGGTCCTTCGTATGATCGATGCTCATCAGATTGGCGGCGTTGCTTATCCGGACCGCCGGTGGTATGGTCAGCCGGCCGGTGAACGGTTGGACATCCGCACTGCCCGGGCTCGACACCTGCCATACTCCTGGTCTGAAGAACGGCGTGGAAACGGCATCGGGAGAACTGACCGGAGATGGTACCGGAAGTTGGGCCCGGTAGAAGCTGGGAGTTTGCGGATTCGCGAGTGGCAGGTCAAGGGCGGTGTTGCCGCTGGAGAGGACGAGTTTATTTCCCGCGTTCAAGGCACCCGAAGTTCCGATGAATCGAGCTCCGGCAATGGTCGAAACATAACAGCTATAGTAAGTGTCGGCGGATTGTAGGGGGTCGGTGAGGCCTGCAACGTTGGTTCCATCGAGACTCAGAAATGACGCCTCCGCGCTTTCCTGCCGCGCAAATCCGGTTACATCAAACCATTGTGATACCGGCTTGCCAACCATGTCGTACAAATTCACTTGGCCTAGATACAGACTTTGTCCGGCATCCAACTGGGCCATCTGGGCGGCTGTAAAACCAAACGGACTCTGGCAGGCTTGCGTGTCTTTTGCAGTGGAGAGCATACCGATGTTGCTGGTGTAGTTTTCGATTTTCAGGGCAACAGCCACGTAGCAGCCGTAGGGGATTGACAGATCGTCCGGCACTTGGAAATTGATTTGATCGGTACCGGGGAATCCAGGCGCCGGCCCTGCGTAGCTGACTGGAAAAACGTGGCCGCCCAGCAGCACGGAAACATGATCCTGCTTCGCCGCTCCCAGACCGGTTCCCCAGAGCGTGACAAAATCGCCTGGCCGCGCGGGTTTCGTCAGCGCGTTCTGGGCGAGCACCGGGCCTCCTCCGTTTCCGCGCGTGAAAAGTCCGAAGCTGCTTGGCACGATGGAAATTTGGGCCGGTGCGCTGGTTTGTCCGTTGAAGGTCATGGTGAGGGTGGCGGCGCCGAACGGAATGTCGTTGGACAGCCGCGCAATCACGCCTGTTGGACTGGCGGAACTGACCACTGCTGCCGAGCCTGCCGGTTGAATTTGGATTGCAACTGTGGTTGGATCGACTGGCACGATGGCGCCGGTGATCGCGACGAGGCTGAGGTCTACTTCAATGAGCGAACCTGGGGCGAAACTGTTGGCTGGGGCCGAGCCGAATCCGAGACTGGCCGCGTTGTTTACGTGAATGGCCGGTTGCGCCGCCGAGAGTTGAATGAAGACTGATAGGAAGAAAAGATACCGCACGTCTCATTGTCGTCCTTTTGTCTGATACGCTCTTTTTTACCGCGGAAGGTGAGGCGTAATGAGGAAATGGACGATTCGTGTCGCGCTGGCTATTGCGGCTGCCGCTTTGGCTGCCGGCCAGGAACCAGGTTTAACTCCGGCCGAAAAACAGTTCGACCAACTCTGTGCGGGATGCCACGGCGAGGGCGGAGAAGGAGGCGATCGGGCTCCTGCGCTGACCAACAATCGTCGGCTGCGAAGCCGTAACGTGAGTCAGATTCAGGACCTGATCAAGAACGGAACCACTGGAGGGATGCCGGCGTTTCCTCTTCCTGAGAAAGAACTTCAATCGCTCGCCGCCTGGGTGCATTCTTTCAACGCCTCGGCCTATAGCGATAGGCCTGCTGGAGATGTGGATGCCGGCCGCCAATTCTTTTTTGGCAACGGCAAGTGTGCGACGTGCCATATGGTTCACGGCAGAGGAAAAGCTAATGGGCCCGACCTTTCCGATATCGGCCTGAAGTCGACAGTGCGCGAGATCGAATTGGTTTTGGACAATCCGACTGCGCAAATGGGTATGCATACTACGCCGAGTTGTCCCAGTTGGGCGTTCTGTCCCGATGTGGCGTGGGCGGTGGTGAATGTGCGTCTGCGAAACGGTTCCACGTTGCGAGGATTTGCTCGGAATCAAGCGGAACACGATTTACAGTTGCAGACATTCGACGGCCGGATGCACTTGTTGACGGACGCGGATTACCGGGAGATCACGCGCGAGAAACAGTCGTACATGCCGCCGCTGAAGGCGAGTGCCGATGAGCGCCGGAATGTGGTGGCATACCTCAGCAGCCTTGCGGGCAATGCTACCGGGCCGTTGTCCGGAGAAACTGAGCCCGTTTCGAGCGAGGATATTCGCGCTGTTACTCACCCAAGGCAAGGGGAATGGCCGACCTACAACGGAACTCCCAGCGGCAATCGCTATAGCCCGCTCGATCAGATCAATCAACAGAATGTGCGCGGTCTGCAACTGGAGTGGGTCCACGCTCTGCGCGGTTCGGGGTTGGAGACTACGCCTGTGGTCAGCGAAGGCGTGATGTATGTGACGACTCCTGGTCAGGTGTGCGCGCTGGACTCGCGCACAGGGAGAGAAATCTGGTGTGCCAAGCCGTTGAGCGACCCAGCGGCAGCGGCAGACGTGAACCGCGGCGTGGCTCTCCTCGGCGACCGCCTGTTCTTCGTCACAGGCAATGCTCATCTGATTTGTTTGAATCGCCTCACCGGAGGCACGATGTGGGACGTCAAAATGCCGGAGACTCCGGGGCGCTTCAGCGCGACGTCGGCTCCACTGGTGGTGGGCGACCTGGTGGTTTCCGGAATCGCGGGTGGCGACGGACCTCTGCGCGGATTTCTTGCTGCTTACAAGGCGACGACAGGCGAGTTGGCGTGGCGCTTCTGGACCGTGCCCGCGCCGGGCGAGCCGGGCTCGGAGACTTGGACTGGAAAAGCGATTGGTACCGGGGGCGGCGCGACGTGGGTGATCGGCTCTTATGATGCGGAGACCGATACTCTGTACTGGGCTGTTGGAAATCCGTTTCCGGCTACGGACGGGGACCAGCGCGAGGGCACGAATTTATATACCAATTGTGTTCTCGCTTTGGACGCGAAAACTGGAAGGCTGCGGTGGCACTACCAATTCACTCCGCATGACCTTCACGATTGGGATGCTACCGAGCCGTTCGTTCTGGTGAATACCTTGTATCGCGGGCGAGAGCGCAAATTGCTTCTGCAGGCGAATCGGAATGGATTTCTTTATGTGCTCGATCGGACTAATGGTGAATTATTGCTGGGTAAGCCTTTCGCTAAGAAGATGAATTGGGCTAGCGGAATTGGTCCGGATGGCAAGCCGCAATTGTTGCCGGCCAACAAACCTACTCGGGCTGGTGTGAAGACTTGCCCGTCGGTGCGTGGGGCTACTAATTGGTATGCCACCTCGTTCCATCCTGAGACCAAACTTTTCTATTTCATGGCGGTGGAGGATTGCAGTATTTATACGCAGTCCGAGAGAGGCGGCTATGCGGGTTATCACAACCCGTCGGATTCGGGGCTGAAGTATCTGCGCGCCTTCAATATCGAAACCGGCGAATTGGCGTGGGAGATTCCCCAAATAGGTCCGCAAGAAGCGAATTATTCTGGTGTGCTCACCACGGCGGGTGGTCTGCTGTTTTACGGCGAGACCGGCGGTGGGTTTTCCGCTGTCGATGTGAAGAGCGGGAAGACCCTGTATACATTTAAGGCGAGCGAGCCGTGGAAGGCCTCTCCTATGACCTATTTGATGAACGGCAAGCAGTATGTGGCCGTCGCGTCGGGAGGCAATATCTTGTCGTTTGCTTTGGCCGGCCGCTGAGTGTTGCCTGGCAGTACAATCAGATCCATATGAAATTGTATTCCCGCCGAAAGATGCTGGAGCGAAGCTGCCTGGGTTTCGGCTCCATCGTGCTGGCGGATTTGCTCAAGGCCGATGTCCCGATCTTTAACGATCTCAAACCTCGGCCTACGCATTTTCCGGCCAAGGCGAAGGCCGTGATTCAGCTTGTGCAGAATGGCGGGCCGAGCCAGATGGATCTCTTCGATCCGAAGCCTGAGCTCACGCGCCGATCCGGCCAGCCGCATCCCGACGGCGTGGAGATTCATCAGCCGAACAATCAGAACATTCTGCTTGCCTCGCAGTTCGAATTCAAGAAGTACGGGCAGTGCGGTATGGATATTTCCGAGGCGCTTCCGCACACCGCCGGGATTGTGGATGATTTGTGCTTTGTGCGTTCTATGCACACGGAGCACAACAATCATCTGGAAGGTTTGAACATGCTGCTCACCTGCAAAATCTTTCCGGGACGCCCGGTAATGGGCGCTTGGATCGCGTATGCGTTGGGCACTGAGAATCAGAGTCTGCCGGCGTACGTGGTGCTGCGCGACCCCGATGGATACACGATCGGCGGCAAGCAGCTTTGGGCCAACGGTTACCTTTCCGCGCTGTTTCAGGGTGTGGAATTCAGTATGCGCGGCGCTCCGGTGCATCACCTGAATCCTCCGTCGCCTTTGCCTCCGGGAGCGCAACGCGCCAGCCTCGATTATCTGGCCAAGCTGAACGCGGCGCATCTGCGTGGGCACCCTGGGGAATCTGAACTCGAGGCCAGAATTCAGAACTTTGAACTCGCTGCTCGCATGCAACTGGAGGCGGGGGAAGTGCTCGATCTTTCCAAGGAAACGGAAGCTACGAAGAAGCTTTACGGTCTCGATAATCCGGCTACGTCGAGCTATGGGATGCGCTGTCTGATGGCGCGCCGGTTGGTGGAGAAGGGCGTGCGATTCGTGCAGGTCACCACCAGCCCTGGGCAGCCTTGGGATCATCACAACCGAATCAATCGCGATCTGCCGAAGATCGCTACGGAAGTGGATCAGGGATCGGCGGCGCTGGTGAAAGACCTCAAGAGCCGGGGCCTGCTCGATAGCACGATTGTGATGTGGGCTGGAGAATTTGGACGTCTTCCTACCACGCAGAACGGCGATGGGCGGGATCACAATCGCAATGCCTTCACGATCTGGTTTGCGGGCGGCGGTTTCAAGAAAGGCTTGATTTATGGCGAGACGGATGAGTTTGGCTATAAGGCGGTGGTGAATCGTGTGTCCGTTCCCGATATGATTGCGACGGTGATGGGGCAATTGGGGCTGGATCACAAGCGCGTGGAATATCCGTATGGAGGCCGCATGGAAACGCCTTCGGATGTGACTGTGACGGGTGCCAAGGTTGTTTCGGATCTGGTTGATCATGCCTCGAATTAGTGTTTGGATTTTGCTTTTGACCGGCGAGGCGTGCTTTGCGGCTGAGGCGGCGGGTCCGCGATTTGAGAAAGATGTTCTGCCGATTTTTACTCAATACTGTTTCACTTGCCATGGACAGAGTTCGCCTCGGCAGGGTCTCGATTTGCGAACATCCGCTGCTACGTTGCGGGGCAGCAACAATGGGCCTGTGGTCGTAAAAGGTTCGCCGGAGCAGAGTTTGTTGTGGCAGAAAGTGTCGGCGCATTTAATGCCTCCTCCGGCCTATAACCAGAAAGTGCCCGACGCTGCCATCGAAACAATTAAGCAATGGATCTCCGCGGGCGCGCCTGCCGATCAACAAGCTCTCAGTAAAGAGGCTGCGGAACAGCGGACTCGATTTGAGGAAGAGATATTGCCTGTTTTCACGGCTCGCTGCGTTCAGTGCCATGGAGCAGGGAAGCCTATGGGCGGCCTTGACCTTCGTACTCTCGCATCGCTTCTTCAGGGGAGTGTTGGCGGGCCGGTTCTTACTGAGGGAAAGTCGGATACCAGCGTGCTGGTACGCAAAGTCGCGAGCCACAGCATGCCTCCGCCGGGCACCGGAAAGCCGCTGAGCGATGATGAGATTCGGGTTTTGCGGGAGTGGATTGATCGGGGTCACCTGGGCGATGGAATAGAAATTGCGAATCCCATCGACAGGCCGTTCACCGAGGCGGAAGCCCCGGCCATTACGGCCGAGCAACGTAAGTTCTGGTCCTTCCGCGAACCCGTCGCCGCGCCGCCGCCGAAAGTGAGTGCGGCCAATCGCGTTCGCACTCCGATTGATTCTTTTGTCCTGGCAAAGCTCGAATCGCAGGGCCTTGGTTATTCTGCCGATGCTGCAAATATGACGCTGATGCGCCGCGCTTATTTCGATCTGATTGGTCTGCCGCCTACGCCTGAAGACGTTCAGCGGTTCGTCGCCGACACGAAACTGGGAGCTTATGAGCGGCTGATTGACCGGTTGCTTGCTTCTCCTCATTACGGAGAGCGTTGGGGGCGGCATTGGCTCGATGCTGTTGGTTATGTCGAGACCACCGGTAAGGACTTTGAAGCCAACAAACCGGAGATCGCTGAAGGCATGTGGCGGTACCGCGACTATGTGATTCAATCCACCAATCAGGACAAACCGTGGGACCTGTTTCTTCGTGAGCAGATCGCCGGAGATGAGATGGTGGACTGGCGTTCGGCTACACATTACACTCCCGCGATTCTGGAAAAACTGACCGCCACGGGTTACATGCGGAACGTTCTTGACAACACCACAGAGGATATTACGAACCTGCCCACGGAACGCTACGAAGCGCTTTTCAAGCTGGTGGAAAAGGTATCGGGAAGCACTCTTGGGCTGACAGTGGGATGCGCCCGATGCCACACTCACAAATTCGATCCGATTCCGCAGCGTGATTATTATCGTTTCCTTGCGCTGTTCACCAGTTCTTATAATCCGGTGGACTGGCTGCAACCGAAGGACCGCTTTATGTGGTCTGTTTCCAAGGATGAAAAAGCAGAGGTCGATCGATACAATGCCGAGATCGATCGTCCTGCGGGCGAGTTGAAAAAGCAACTTGCGGCGCTGCGCCAACCTTACGAACAACGCATTCTGGACGAGAAGCTGAAGGCGCTTCCTGAAGCCATTCGCGAGGACGTGCGACTGGCGCTGGCGACGCCGGCTGAGAAGCGAGACGATGTTCAGAAATTTCTGTTCACCAAGTTTGGCAAGAGTCTGCAGATACCCGCCTCGGACGTGGACAAGGCTCTCAGCGACGCCGATAAGGCGAGTTCGGAGAAACTGCAAACGCAGATTAATACTTGGGAAGGATATCGCCGTAAGCTGGATAAACTGCAGGCTCTGTGGGATGTTGGCACGCCGCCGTCGATCCGGTTGCTTCAGCGGGGGAGTGTGGAATCTCCCGGTCCCAAGGTTACTCCTGGCTTTCCCGAAGTGCTCTGTGCGAATGGCAAAACCGATGCTGCCGCTCCGTCCGATTTGCAGGGGAAGACTTCGGGTTACCGTCTTGCTTTTGTCGAATGGCTGACTGACCGGCATAATCCGCTTAGCGCGCGCGTGATTGTGAATCGAACTTGGCAACACCACTTCGGAACTGGGATTGTCGCTACTCCGGATAACTTCGGAAAGATGGGCGCGACTCCGGTGAATCCTGAGTTGCTCGACTGGCTGGCTGTCGATTTCATGGAGCATGGGTGGAGCGCGAAACGGCTTCATAAGATGATCATGCTGTCGACCGCCTATCGGCAATCTTCGCGGCAGGGTACGGAATCGTGGGTGGCGAAAGCGAAAGAGGTGGACCCTGATAATCGTCTGCTATGGCGGATGAATCTGCGGCGGTTGGAAGCCGAAGCGGTTCGCGATTCTATGATTGCCGTCACGGGGAAACTGGATGAAACCGTCGGTGGTCCTTCGGTCGTGATGGCGATGCAGCCTAGCGGATTGGAGGTTGTATCCGAGAAGGATTCCCCCGGCGGACAATGGCGGCGCAGTATCTATCTGACTGCTCGAAGAACGTATCCGCTCAATTTTCTTAGCGTGTTCGACTATCCGGTAATCGATACTAGTTGCACGCGGCGAACACCCTCCGCGACGCCGCTTCAATCGCTCACGATGATGAACGACACTTTCATCATCGATAGCGCGGCCCGGATGGCTGAACGTGTCCGGCAACTCGGCGGAACGATCGAGACTGCTTATTTGATTGCATTTCAAAGAAAGCCGTCTGTGGAGGAGATCCGAATGGCGGAGGAGTATCTTCGGAAACAGAATGCGATCTACGCCACGGCAAATGAACCACCGGATAAGGCGGCCACTCATGCGTTCGCTACTCTGATGCAGATGCTTCTTAGCTCAAACGAATTTCTGTACGTCGACTAGGATAAGAAATCCACGCTGTTGCGCCGACCAGAACTACGGCCGAGGCGAAATATAAGCCCGCGGACCAGCCGGCGCGTTCGGCAAGATACGGCGTGAGCACTGGCGCGATCAGGCCGCCGACATTTCCGATCCCGTTCATCACTCCGACTGCCGCGCCCGCGTCCGGACCAGCCATGTCGATGGCCGACGCCATGAACGGCCCCTCGGCTGCCGCAGCAAACCCGAGGGCCAGCGCCAGTAGGAACACAATCATCCCGTCGCTATGGGCGTTCACTCCGAAAACCAACAGGAAGGCGCTGGCGGTCATCCCTCCTCCGGCTACAAAGCGGCGGCCGAGGATAATGCCCCAGCGGGAACCTAGGGAATCGGACAACCAACCTCCAAATGCCGAGGCCACCATCATGGTGAGAAGCAGAATTGTCGTATAGATGGCCCCTGCCTGGCCGGGCATGTGTTTCACTTCGCCGAAATAGAAGTAAATCCAGTAAAAGAAGATGTATTCAAAGTAATTGAGAGCGAAGTAGCTCGCGGAAAGGATAAGGAGGCCGGGATCGCCGAGGAGCCTGATCCACGATGTACTCCCCTTCGGCGGAGGTGGGGCAGCGTTACCATTCTGCGGTACGTCTCTGGCAAGCAGTATCCAAATCAAACTGGCTGCGCCGGTGATTGCGGCCGACACTAACAGCGCATTTCTCCAGCCATCGCGGGCAATCAGCCAGGATATGAAAACGGGAGTGAACGCTGCGCCGAGGGGTGCGCCTGCCGTCACGAGACCCTGCATGCGCGCGCGGTGGCCGCTGTCGAACCAGTTGGCGATCATGCGGGAGCAGCCGGGAAACAGCGGCGCATAGAATGCGCCCACCAGCAGACGAATCACGTGGAAACTGACGAATGCGCTCAGGAACGTGCTCATCGGCGGATGCCCGGCCAGAGCCGCGAGGGCCGTGACACCAGCCGCTGCCAGCCCGGTGATGCCGAGAATCAGGCGTGGTCCGAAGCGGTCGGTGAGCGCGCCTTCGGGCACCATCAGGATGGCGTAGCTGAATAGAAACGCGGAGTAGATGGTTCCCATCTGCGTTTGCGTCAGGCCAAACTCTTTCATGATGGCCGGGCCTGCGATCGGCATCGCGGTTCGATTGATGTAACTGACCGAGGCCAGCATCACCATCAGCGCTCCTAACATCACGCGGGAATTGCGGAGGGAAGAGAACATGCGTCTCGTGGATCATACCTGATTGCGAACCAGCCATACCAGGTAAGGTCCTCCGATGACTGCCATGATGGCGCCGGCTGGGATCTCGGCCGGGGCTAGAAGAACTCTTCCGAGCGAGTCGCACGACGCTAACAGCACGCCTCCGAGGAGGAACGAACATGGCATCAGGACACGGTGATCGGACGTCACTCGCGAGCGCACCAGGTGCGGAATAATCAGGCCGACGAAACCGATGGGCCCGGTGAGTGCGATGGTTCCGGCGGTGAGAAGGGAGCCGCAGAGATAGCCGGTGAGCATCAGTCGGGGCACTCGGACTCCACGCGTCGCGGCCCACTGCTCGCCGACGGCTAACAGGTTCCAACTCTTGGCTTGCAGGATAACGATTGATGAGAGAACGGTGATGACTGTTATGAACGTCAGCAGTGATGGGTAGCTCGTTGAGTCGACACTTCCGATCAACCATCTTGAGATCGAGAAGGACCGGGATACACCTGCGAGGCTGTGCAGAAGCACGATTAACGCCGAGCAGACGCTGTTTACCGCGATTCCCGTCAGGAGGAGATTGAAGGCTGAGAGTTGCCGCTTGTCGATCGAGCCTCCGACGACCAGGAACATGACGAGTGCTGCGCCGGTCAGTGATCCGATCCAGATTGCCGGGAGACCGAGCAGCGTTTGCCACCCGGCAGTGAGTACGATGACCGCGCCCAGTGCCGCGCCGGTTGAAATCCCCATTGTGTAGGGCGTCGCGAGAGCGTCTCGCAGCATCGCTTGAAACAGCGTTCCGCCCAATGAGAGCGCACCTCCCGCGAATAACGCCAGAAGTGTTCTCGAGATGCGCAATTGGACGAGAATTCCGAAGTCCGGGGCTTGACGGCGCAGGACGCGATCGAGGTTCAGGGCACTTGGGCCGAACAACGGCAGTGCGAGCATTGCTGTGACGAATACGAGGGCGGCGCCGATCACCCAACGGCGTCCCTCGCGTTGTTCGAGCGTCCTCATTGGAACCAGACCCACGGTTTTCCGTCGGGTGTTGATCCCATTCGCAAGCGCGGGGAGAAGAGTTGCAGCCAGTCCGGCGTGGCGCGGGCATCTTCGACTGCGATGTCCGCGGCGACTCTGCGGCTAGCCAGCACGATGATTCGCGTGCAGTGCGCGAGAGCCATGTTGATGTCGTGAGTGACCGCTATGCACAACGCATTTCGTGCTGCTTCCTGCTGAAGCAGTGCGAAGCAATGCAACTGTTGATCGACATCGAGAAAGGTCGAAGGTTCATCGAGCAACAGTAGTTCTGCCTGTTGTGCCAGGCATGCGGCGAGCAGCACTCGTTGCCTCTCGCCTCCGCTTAGCGTGGATAACCGCCGGTCGCGGAATTGCAGACAGTTGGTGCGGCGCATCGCGGCCTCGACGGCTTCGTAATCGAGCGGTGACTCATGCCAGCGGTCGGTGTGAGGGTAGCGGCCCATCAGGACGAGCTGCTCCGCTTTGAACGGCAAGGCGGCCCCAACCGACTGCGGTAGATGACTCAGGCGGCAGGCTAACTGTCGAATTGCCCAATCGGCGAGAGGTCGTTCGTCTATTTCGATTGACCCGCTCAGCGGCTCGCGTAATCCCGCGATCAGATCGAGCAGGGTGCTCTTCCCTGCCCCGTTGCAACCCATCAAGGCGATGAATTCTCCGGGGCGAGCTTCGAGAGCGATGCCTTCCAGAACGTGATTGCTACCGAAGGAATAGGCTACGTCGCGGAGCTGCAACCGCAGGCTCAACGGGCACCTTGCGGATGAAGAATTCCATATAGCAGCTCGACCACTTCGACTACGCGCGGACCGGGGATTACAAAGGCATCGGAGCCTAGTGTGCGGACGTGGTAATTTCGCGCCGCTGTGAGTTCTTTCTGCTCTTGCCAGAGCGCCTCGATCGCCATGCGATTCTGCTCGGTCGCTCCTCCGTCGCCCATTGGCGTGGCGGTGTCGAGAATGAAATCCGGGTTCAATCGGATTACTGTTTCGAGCGATATACGGGGGTAGGCGGGCATGGACGATTGGTCCAGAGCATTTATACCTCCTGCCGTGCGGATGAGTTCGTTGAGATAGGAGTCCGATCCCACTACGACTAAGTCCGAGAGTGTGCCGGGTCTTCTCCCTACGATGAATAGCACCTTTGGTTTCGGGAGGCTCGCTGCCGCTTGTCGAACGTTGTTCAGGCGGGTTTGGATGCCGGCGATCAGTTTTCTTGCCTGAGGTTCGGCTCCTGCTGCCTTGCCGACGGTTTCAATCGAAGTGAATAGTTTGGGCAGTGTTCCCAGTTCCACTTCGGCGGAATGAATTCCCAGCGCGGCCAGCCTGGCGGCGAGGTCGTTGGGGAGTTTGTGAACGAAGACAAGGTCGGGCGACAGCCGTGCAATCAACTCGGCATCGGGTTTCAGATACGTGCCCACTTTAGGGAGCTTGAGGACTTCCGGGGGATAGCGGCAATAGTTCGAAACACCTACGACGCGCGGTCCGAGGCCCAGTGCAAACAGTGTTTCAGTGATGCCAGGCGATGTGGAAACGATTCGCTGGGGCTGCGCATAGATGGCCTGCAACAGGAAGAGAGCCGCTAAGACAAGGCGCATCCGTCACCATGCCCTGGACCATGCCGGGCCGCTTCTACCGCTCATCTCCCGCAACGATCCACTGACACCGGCGTCGAACTCCAGTTTTCGTCCTAACAGCCATAGGAGATCGGAGAGGCGGTTTAGATACGCGAGCACGTTTGGATCAAAGACTTCCCCGCTCTCGGCTAACCGGACCGCGATTCTCTCGGCTCTTCTGCAGATTGTCCGCGCCATGTCGTAGGCTGCGCCGGCGGGGTGTTCTCCGGCGAGTGTCCAGTCGGCGGCTACGCCCTTTACTGCTTCGATCTCGTGAACTTGTTTCGTGAGTTCCTCTACCATTGTTTCGGGCACGGGTACCTGCGGTTTCCGGCTTTCAGGAGGTGTCGCCAGCGCCGAGCCGATTTGAAATAGCTCTCGCTGGATTAGCTTGGTGCGAGTGCGGATGTCTTCGTCGGCGCAGATGGATCGTGCGAAGCCGAGTGTCGCGATGAGTTCGTCGATGGTGCCGTAGGTCTCGACGCGCAGCGAGGACTTCGAAACGCGGATGCCGCCGGCTAAGCCCGTCTGGCCGCCGTCACCCCTCTTAGTGGTGATGCTCATGGTGTCTGTCCTCCTTAGAAGCACAACGGGCGCTTTCCGGCGGCGCCAAACGAAAGAGAAACTCAGCGGACTTAGTCGCCGGAAGCGAGTCCGTCTTGCGCGAGTTCCTCAAAAGAGGCGACAGACTTCCAACCGAATGGAAGGGAACTGAATCGCATTCTTTCCGTTCTACGCAGAAAGCCTTGTCGTCGTAACCCAGGTAGGTCTCCTGGCTCGGAGGAAGGCAGAACAGCTTGCCCACCGCTTCCACCTTCCCCGGTTCATTTCAACCGAGTGGTTTTACCACGAAGCGGCTAACACTCCTTACAGTGGCGGGACCGCGCCGGTTTTGCACCGGACTTCCCTTTTATGCCCTTGCGAGCACCTGAGAATCCTTAGTATATCCTGCTCTGGAGCAGGGACAACTATGCGCTCTGTAAGCCCACTACCGCCACCAGTTCGTCCAGATATTTGCGGGTATTCCCGATCTGAGAGATCATCGCCGAGGCTCCATCGGCTGTTTGTTGAGAATTGGAGACGTTCCGCTGAGTCAGTGATTCAATTCGCTTGATCGCCTGGCCGATAACGGCGATTCCCCGCGACTGTTCGACGCTGCTCGAGGCGATCTGGCTTACAATCTGGGTTCCGCTCGCTATCTCGGCCGCAACCTTCTGGAAGGCGGCTTGCGCGTTACCGACCAACTCCACTCCTTTGGACACGTCGCACACCGTCCGCTCAATAATGTCGCTACTGTTGCGCGCCGCCACTGCCGAGCGCTTTGCCAGAGAGCGCACTTCATCCGCCACGACGCTGAATCCCGCGCCGGCATCTCCGGCCAGAGCCGCCTCGACCGCGGCGTTTAACGCCAGAATATTGGTGTGAAATGCGATCTCATCGATATTCTTCAGCACACTTGCGACCTGGTTACTGGATTTGGAGATCAGGTCCATCGATGCAGCCAGATCGTTCATGGCATGCACCGCGCGTTCCACAGTCTGGTGCGCCACCTGCATTACACGATCGGCCTGTCCCGCCCGGTCTGCATTCTGGCGGGTGGTTGCGGAGATTTCTTCCAGTGAGGCAGACGTCTCCACAATGCAGGCCACTTGCTCTTGCGCGTTATCTGAAACCCGTGTTCCGGATTGGGCCATTTGCTCCGCGGCTAACGCTGTCTCATCGGCCGCATCCTGGACGCCGCCAATGACCCGGACTACCGGGCCTGTGATGGAACGGCGGATCGTCAGATGCACGATCACTCCCGCCACAACCAGCGTGATGGCAAACAGACCGAGGTCTAGCGAACTTTGGCGCGACGAACTCTCTTCCATGACGCTCAACTGTTGATGCAGATCCGCGGCCAAATGCTCTTTCGCCGTGGCCAGGGCAGCTTTGGCCTCGTCGTTTCGCGAAGCGAGTGCACGCATCTGGTCTTGCGCCGACGCCGACATCGTGCCGGACAATACCGCTCCATAGGTGCTGCGCGCGTCGGCGAGTATCCGATCGACGGAAGAAGCCAATTTGGCGACCTCGCCCGAACGTTCGGCGGCAAGACCTGGGATGGCGGCGATGGCTTTGAGCGCTGCCACTGCTTGCTGTCCGTCAACCGCGGCGCGGTCGAGTCCGGAAGTGTCCTGCATGATCACAGCGTCTCCGAAGCCCTTTAGCATCCGTTGGAACGCCGACTCTGCCTCCTGGCTGCGCTGTGCCGCCGGGAAGAGCGCCTCGGACGTGGCCTGCATCGACGTGCGGGCCTGCTGGCCTTGGATCTGACTCAATCCCGTGGAGAGCACATAACCGAGGACAAAAACGCCGACACTCAGCCAGATCTTAGCTGTGATGTTTAGTCGATGCATGCTACTTCATCTCTAAAGTCTTGACGCCCGCCGGGCTGGCACCGGCGCTCACGTATCCGATTGCGCCCTTGGTTTTCGCCACGTAAGCGCCCATTTCGGCGTCCGATCCGAGAGTTTTCGGCATCGATGCCTTGCCGGTGAAGACCAGACTGCGGTAATACGTGTTCAATGCCGCGTCCGTTTTTCCGAGATAGGCTTTCAGGAACGCTTCGTGAGTCGCGCCGCCCTTTTCGAGCACTGGTTCGACATGGCTACCGTCGCTGAGCGACGTTTTGGTCGCCAGGAATACACCCTTGAGTTCGTCGGCCGATATGGAATCCGCCTTCACGCTGGAGTTGGCGATCACCTTGACATCGGCCGCCTGAATTGGGCTGGTCATCCCGAATGCGGCCGCCACAACAATCAAAAGACATTTTAGTGTTTTCATTGGAGTCCCTTTTGTTTTCGATTTATCCCGTTGCACACATCGTCACAGGTTGTATCCGGTCCGGATGACGAATATATTGGTGGTTGGTTTGAGGCCATCGGGGTTGTTGCGCGTATAAAAACCATGCGCAGAGTAAGTGTCTCCGAAGCCGTTAATGAAGTGACCTTCAATTTTGACGTTCCACCATTTGTTGATGTCAAAACGAGCCGTGACTGTTTGATCGAAAATGTGATTGGCCTGGGGCCTCAAGTCGGTTGGTGCGTCCACATAATAACGAGAGTTGTAGGTTCCCAGCTCCAGGTACTTCGTGACCCGGTAGGCGGCTGTCAGAAACAACCCCTTATCGCCGAGGTTGGAAACCGACGGCACACCAAATAGAGATGCTTCGAGAATTTCGCGGTTCTTGCGGAACTCGCCATTAAAGTGCCAACGGCCCCGCGCAAAGTCGCCATAGACCGAGGTACTATGCTGTGGCGTGAACGTGCCCGACAATGGGATGTTTCCGTAGGTGGAAACTGTGACAACAAAGTCTTCCGTTTGTTTCGACCATGAGCCGCCGAGCATCAATCCCTGGATGGGGGTGTTCCAGCGGAGATCCGCGCCGGCCGTCTTCCCTGACATGGTAACGATCGGGTTTCCCGCGTCGGCAGCGGCGAAGTAGATACCGCTGTGCGTGTCGATGGCCCGCGCGCCGTAGTATGCGGTGTAACCTAAGCTGCCGGCCTTGGCTAGACTGATGTTTCCATACACGTCAACTCCGGTATGCGCGATCGTGTTAGACCGCAAATCCAGGGGATACAGGGATTGGGGCAAGATCGCCCATGTGTGCAGGAACTCCATATCCTGCGTGTCGTTGAGGAGGCCGAGGGCAGTCTTTACCTTACCTGCGCGAATCCCAAACCAGTCTTTGAACTTGTAGTCGCCAAAGGCCCAATCGAGGCTCGCAGTGCCCCTTCCCAGTTGGCCGATGTTGCGATCGTAGACCTGCGCTCCTACGCGGAACTTGTCAGTGATCGATGTCGCTATGTTGACGCCACCATCCGTCATCGCAAAGCTGCCATGACTGGTATCCATGGTCAGGTAATTGTTGTCGTTCGAGTAGGCAAATCCTTGCGCCGCGAAGCTGTGGATCTGGATATCCCGTTCGCCCACCTTGAAATCAAACTGCGCGTTCAGAAGGCCGGGCGCCAAGTACAAGGCCGCCGCCAAGATAATGGTTTGCACTTTCATGGATACTCCTCAGTTCCGTTTAATCCTGCGCTGGGCGATTCAGACGTCCCATAGGGGAACATTCGCGCCGCCAGGCCTTCAAAGAGACAGGCTGGGCCGACGCTAGTTGTCATATCGGTCAGGTGTTGTTATTTATCCGGTTTTATCCGGTTCAGGCAGCATCGGGAAGGCGAGGAACCCGAAAAGAAAGGCTTTAATCCCGGTTCAACTGCTGCACACGCCAGAGCGGCTTCTCTTTCTCTTCCTGGTCCTGGGCGAACTCCTGCGAGGTCTTCGAGGGATCGTAGTCTCTCCATAACCAGGTTAGCGATTGTGGCAGCTCGGCTGAACCTTGGCGCTGGCTGTGCGTACCTACTCCGAACGAGAGGTGGTAATCGTAACCTTTTAACTTGAGGGAATTCGCCAGGTGAATGTTGGCTAGCGGCCAGCTTCCGGCTCGTGGATTCTCCTGATCGTCGGCGCCATCCTGCAACCAGACCCGGATGTTCTTCCTGGGACTTCGGCGGACGATGATCGGGTACGCCGCACCGCCGGTCGGCTGCGCATCTGATGTCTGCAACGCTGCGAAGCTTCCGATCCAACTAAGGACTCGCGCGAACTGATCGGGCATGAGGAATGCGGCGTTGAAGGAACAGATTCCTCCTGAGCTTTCGCCCACCATTGCGCGGCTGTAGGCGTCGTGCCGCAAGGCTACGTGCTTTTCCACCTCCGGCAGCACCTCTTCCAGAATGTAGTGGCCGAACTTTTCGTCGACTGTATCGTATTCGATGGACCGGATGTTGCGCTGGGGGGCGGTTCCCGGCTCGACGAAGACGTTCGCCATGAGTGGAATCCGTTTTTCGGCGAAGAGGTTGTCGAAGGTGTCCAGGAGGTGATAAGCGTCGGACCGGGTGGCTGTGTAGAACTGGCCGTCGCCCCATATCTGTACGGGCAGCGGCGTGTGGCCGTCCCATTGCGCCGGGGTGTAGTACCACATGCGGGCTTTCAGTCCCGGGTACGTCTTGCTCTCGATCGTGGTGGGCTCGCTGAGCTTACCCTGCGGAATATCGGGCTGCGGATACGCCTCTTCGGTGAAGGATGCGACGTCGTTCGCTCCTCCGAACGGTTTGCCATCGATGATCCAGACGAATTTATAGGAGGTTCCCTGCTTCAGAGGTCCTTGGTAGACCCAAAGACCGCCTACTCGGGTGGCGGGTTCGGGCCTCCCGTGGTTGATCTGGAGAAAGGGCTGTTTCTCGCCGGCGTTATTTTCGGCTGCCACGACAAATATAAACTGGCCGTGTTCACCTGCATAGGCGCTGCCTTTGGCGATCTTGTCTTCCTTTGGATCGGCTAGCGTGTCGCGGATCGCCGTCTCAAGATCCGGTGAGTGCAACTGGGCCATCCGGATCAGTTTCGCGTTAGTGACTTTTTCGGCGGAGGCGATTGAGGCCAGGATTGCGAACAAAGTAAGAATGCGCATTCTGCGAGTATACTTAAAGTGGATATTTATATCATGTCGCTCCGTAGACCTCTTTTCGTCGTTCTCTGTTCCATTGCCGCCGTGCTTCCGTGCGGCGGTCCTGTTTTGGCGGCGAACACTTCCGATGACGCCGTTGTTCAGAGCCTGAAGTCGTTCACCAAAATCTTCAACACGGTGGAGCAGAACTTCGCCGATCCGGTGAAGCCCGACCAAGCGATCTACGACGGCGCGATTCCGGGGATGCTCAACACGCTCGATCCGCATTCGCATTTCCTCGATCCGAAGGAATACCTGAAGAGCCGGGAGGACATGAGCGAGCGCTACTACGGCACCGGCATGCTGATAGGCGCGCGGGACAAGAAAATCATCGTGCAGTATCCGTTCGGCGGATCGCCGGCGTTTAACGCGGGGCTGCGGCCGGGCGACATCATCGTCGAAGTCAACGATCGCAAGACGACCGGCATGAGCACGGCGGAAATCGCCGATCTGCTGAAGGGTCCTCGGGGATCGCGGGTGCAGGTACTGATCCAGCGCGAAGGCATCGACAAGCCGATCACGTGCAATATCATTCGTGACGAGATTCCGCGCCCGAGCGTGCCTCATGCGATGTTTATTCGTCCGGGCATCGCGTATTTGGAGATTACGGCTTTCAACGAGAATACTGCGAAGGAAGTAGCGGAGAATCTTGAGAAGCTCGGTGAGAACGATATCAGCGGCTTGATTCTCGACCTGCGGTCGAATCCTGGCGGTCTGGTGAACCAGGGCGTGGACACAGCGGGCCATTTCCTGAAGAAGGGCGAACTCGTTGTCAGCCACCATGGCCGCGTTTCGCCGAGCAAGAATTATGCGACGCAATCTGACGGCAGTGGACGAAACTACCCGATCGTCGTGCTGGTGAACCGGAACAGCGCATCGGCGGCGGAGATTGTGAGCGGCGCGCTGCAGGACCACGACCGCGGATGGATTTTGGGCGAGCCCACGTTTGGGAAGGGCCTGGTGCAATCGGTGTACAACCTTAGCAACGACACGGCTCTGGCGCTGACCACCGCTCACTTCTATACTCCGAGCGGCCGTCTGATTCAACGCGACTACTCTCACATATCCCTGATCGATTACTACACGCATGCGAATCTCGACCAGAAGAATGCGGCTGACGTGAAGATGACCGACAGCGGACGCACGGTGTATGGCGGCGGCGGAATTACGCCGGACGAGCGCTTTACTTGTGTGGCCGTCAATTCGACGTTCTGCACGACGACGGACAAGCTGAATAAGTTCCAAATCGAGGTTTTGCGAAAAACGGCGCTGTTCAACTTTTCGGCGAAGTACTTTGGTGGCCGGGCCAATGCGTCGCTTCCTAAGGGATGGGCGCCGGATGAGGGCGTGGTCACCGAGTTCCACGATTTCCTCCTGAAGAACAACGCGGAGTTTACCGAGGCGGAGTTCACCGAGAATCACGATTGGATCAAGCGGGAACTGAAGCGGGAGATGTACATCACGGCTTTCAGCTTCGAGGCTTCGCAGCGCGTCGCCATCGAGCAGGATCCCGAAGTGCAGAAGGCAATTGACTCGATGCCGCAGGCTATGACTCTGCTGAAGAGCTCCCGCAAACTGCTGGTGCAACGCATTCCTCCGCAGCGCTAAGAGAGCGCCCGAGAGATGCGCTGGCTGCTTATTCTCGCGGTACTGCCGCTTCCGGTTACCGCACAATATACGCTCTACGCCGCCATGGCGACGACCAAGAACTACGTGGTGGGCACACCACTTCCGCCCAGCGGTATCTTTCTTAAGAGTGCCGATGGACAATGGCGGCACGCGGGGTACAACCATCCTTTCATCACGGCGCTCGACTACAGCATCAGCGATCCGGCCACGCTGTACGCGTCTGCCGGCAATGGTCTTCTGCGTATCACTGGCCATGGCGAGCGTTGGAAGATTCTGACGGGGTCTGAGGTTACGGAACTGCGCGATCTGGCTGTGGATCCGAATGCTGCCGGCACGATCTACTTCGGTCATAGCGCCGGTATCGCGGTGACACACGATGGGGGCGCGACCTGGCAGGACATCAGCGCCGGCCTGAGACGGAAATATACGGAAGCGATTCGCGTGGACAGACGGCGATCCGGAGTTTTGCTGGCCGGGATGGAGCAGGGTGTGTTCCGAAGCGAGGACGGCGGTAAATCCTGGAAGTTGGCGGGGGCTGCGGGATTTCAAGTCATGCATATCGAACAGTCGCCTCATGACGCTTGCTTTTGGCTGGCATCTACGCAGGGCGGCGGATTGTTTGCGTCGAGGGACTGCGGGGTGAGTTTCGAGAGCAACGGCAATCTTGGAGTGGGCCAGAATATCTACGACATCGCATTCGATCCGGCTCTGCCAGACCGCATTGCGGTGGCTGGGTGGGGCTGTGGCGTAGCTGTGTCGAAGGACGGCGGCAAGACTTGGGTGGCCAGAAACTCCGGGCTGCCGCGAACGGATGTTTGGAGTGTCATATTCGATCCGGCCAAGCGCGACCGGATCTACGCGAGCGTGCAGGAGGAGGCGCTTTACGTCTCCGATAATGCCGGCGAAACCTGGACCAAAGATGGACTCGAGGGCAGCATGGTGCTTCGCATGAAATTTGTTCCGGACCCGGTACGCAAATGAGACGGTTATTTGCGCTGTTCCTGCTGCTTTCCCTTTCTGCGTATGGCGAGACTCCGGCGTTCGAACAACGTGTCCGATCGGTGATCGATCTCTACGCGCATCCGAGAGATCCTGCCAGGCTGGGCTATATGGCGATCGCCGCAAAACTGTGGCTTCACGAAGACGTGAAGTCGCCCTCGCAACAACTCGAACAACTGCTGGCCTCCGGGCCTTCGGGCGATATGTTCTGGATGTTCCAGGTGATCCCGATTGCTTATCTGGATCGCGGCCAGTTGCCCGAGTCATCGAGAAAGGCCCTCCGGCGCGCATGGAAGACCTACATGCCATACCGGGGGGATACCGAGAACCATTGGCTCCTTTACTACACGTGCCTTTATCTCGCGGCGCAGATGTGGCCGGATGAGAGCGGAGAGCAATGGTTCACCGGAAAATCGTCCGAGGAGAACCTGCGCGAATCGAAGGAATGGATCGAATCGTGGGTGCGGTTGACTACGACGCGGGGACAGGGCGAATACGATAGTCCTCATTACATGGGCGTGTACATGCTGCCGATGTCTTATCTGGCCGCTTGGGCGAAAGATCCGGCGATGAAAAAACGGGCTAGTATGATGCTCGATTACCTGATCGCGGACTATGCGGCGGAGAATCTGGATGGCATTTATGTTGGCGCGCACTCCCGGGTTTATGATCGTCAGGCGGTCGAAAAATGGGCGAATATCTCGAGCGACTTCGGGTGGGTGCTGTTCGGCTTGGGACGGCCGATGAGTCCGGTGACGGATAGCTTCACTGCCGCCTATCTGTTGGCGAGCGCGTATGAGCCGCCTGAAATCTTGCGGCACATTGCCACGGACCGGTCGCAGCCTTACACCCACTATGAGCGGAAGCGGACGCGGCACCGTTGGCGATTTTATGACGAGCAGGATGGGCAGGTGTACAAGACGACCTATGTGCGCCGCGAGTATGCGGTGGGTTCCGATCAGGGTGGCATCTTGCAGCCGATCCAGCAGCACTCCTGGGATGTTACCTGGGCGGTGCCGGACCCGCGTGGTGTTCAGAATACGCTGTTCACGATACAGCCGTATTCCTCGATCCGCGAGCTGCAAACGTTCTTCACTATGGCTCCGGACTCCGCAGTGGACGCGGTGGTCCGGTCGAAGAAGAGCTACGATTCGCCGGATAAACTCGTGGGTGGTTCGCCATACGAGAAGATTTTTCAGGATCAGGATTCGGTGATTGTGCTTTACGACATTCCTGTTGGGACGCGCTTCCCGCATATCAATGGTTTCTTCTCCAAGGACTTGACTGCGCTCAGTGAGGATGCTTCCGGATGGATCTTCGCTCGGGGTGGTGATGCTTTGATTGCTTGCCGTCCGCTGCAACCGTATATTTGGAAGCCGATCGAGGGCGGCGGTAAGCGGATGTTCAGTCCTTATTTGAAGAACGGGATGATTGTGCAGGTTGCGGCGGCGTCTGAGTATGCGGATATGGATGCATTTCGGCGCGCTATTCTTGCTCTTCCGCTGGAGATGAAAATTGAACCGGTGCCGGAGGTTCGGTTCCGCTCGTTGCGGGGCCGGGCTATGGAATTCATTTATGGGCAGACTCCCCGGGTGGACGGGCGCGCGCTTGATTATGCGCATTGGCCGCTTTTTGGCGGTCCGTTTGTGGAGGCTGAAGTTGATTCCGAGCGGCTTGTTTTGAAGTACGGGAAAATGCGGCGGACACTGGATTTCCGGACGCTTCGTGTGACGGATTTGGGCGCAGTTCCGTAGCGGCGGGTGCGGTGAGCCGGTTTTACGAATCATAGCCAATTGGGTGCTGGCGCGCGCCGGCTTTGCGGATCATAGCCAATTTGCTCCTACAATGGGTTGGCCGATCACAGCCAATCGACTCCTGCTGGCCGCTTTGCGAAACATAGCCAATTCGCCGCCGGGGCAGGCTTTGCAGATCATAGCCAATGGCTGCGGCGACTGCTTTTGCGAAACACAGCCAATTCGCTCCCGTAGTCTGGCTTTGCCGATCATAGCCAATCGACTCCTGCTGGCGCTTTGCGAAACATAGCCAATCGACTCCTGCTGGCGCTTTGCGAAACATAGCCAATTTGCTGCCGGGGCAGGCTTTGCAGATCATAGCCAATGGCTGCGGCGACTGCTTTTGCGAAACACAGCCAATTCGCTCCCGTAGTCTGGCTTTGCCGATCATAGCCAAAGTGCCCCGGTGGGCTGGGTTTGCGGATCGTAGCCATTGGCTGCGGCGACTGCCTTGCGAAACACAGCCAATTCGCTCCGTCGTATTGCTTTGCGGATCATAGCCAAATTGCTCCTGTGGGCTAGGTTTGCGGATCATAACCAACTTGTCCCGTGGGCTCAGTTTTCGAATCATAGCCAATTTGCCCGCTCGGCTCGCTTTGCGAATCATGGCCAATTGGCTCCCGTCCGTCAGTTTGCGGATCATAGCCAATTTGGTTCAGTGAGCCAAGTTCGCGGATCAGAGACGACATGCTCCTGCGGAAGGCTTTGTGCGTCGCGGCCAATTTGGTCCTGCGGTCGGCCCTGCGGCTCATTGTCCATTTGCTCCGTGGCAGCATCCTCGGCGGCGTGGACTTCGCGCTTCGTCTGCGTCCTGCTATCTTTATGGTCGATGCCATAGTGATTCTCCTCTTTCTACGGTCATCGTGGCATGCGTCTACCAGGGTTGCGGGCGGGTTTGGGCTTCGCTTGTTGGAAACAGGGGAGATTTGGTCTTTCGAATTCTGTGAATGCTTTTCGCGAAGAGCAGCGAAGCCGCCAAGAAAAGCAACACTGCTTAGCTGTAGGATGCGTCTCGGAGCATTCCTCTTAGGAGATCCAGGTCTCGCTTCATGATTGCGATCAGGCGGTCCTTTGGAATGGTGAATTCCTTGTGGCCTTCGTTTGCTCCGCCTAGTTCGGGATATTCCATGTGCAGTTGGAGCGGGCCGCTGAAGCCTCCGGCTTTGATCATTTGGAAGAATTGTTGAAAATCGACCATTCCCTTCCCTAGTCCGCACCAGGCGGGGGCCCATTTTCCTTTGGCATTTTGTCTCCAGAGGAAGTCTTTCACGGCCACGCCCTTCATGTATGGCAGGAGGAGCCGCGTGCTGTGAACCCACCCTCCGAAACCACCTTCTACTGTGGCGTGTCCGATGTCGTAATTTGCGGAGACCGCGTCGCGATCGAAATCCTTAATCAGAAGGTAGAGATCCCACATGGAGGCGCCTACCTGCCCTACTCCCGAGTGCGTGTGATACATGGCGCAGACTCCGTAGTGCTTGTTCATGGCTGCGAGATCTTTGACGCGCACTTTCATTTCGGCGAGTTGTTCGGGGATGCTTTGGGAGTCCGTGTATTTCATTCCTCCCCAGCGGTACCGGTGGATACCGAGCGAGGCCAGAGTTTTAAGAACGTTTTCGGCGTAGGGCGATTGGGTGTCGACGATGTCTCCGGTCACCATGGGGATCTGCAGGCCGGCTTTCCTGATGATTTCGACAGCTTTCGGGAGGTCATCGGCGACGCGGGCGGGTTCTACGTGGCCACCTTTGCGGACGGTCAGATCGAGGCCGTCGAATCCGAGTCGCGCTACGGTTTCGGCTGTTTCGGAGACGGTGGCCCATTGATAATGTTTCGAGAAGGCGCAAATCGTCAAGCGGTGCTCGCCTGTGGTGGCCGCCATGGCTGCCGCGGCTCCGGCCAAGCCGCCGATTAGTTCTCGTCGCGTAATCATTTTCGAACCTCCAGCCTTCTCACGATATTGTTCCACTTTTAAGGTTGCGCGCACAATAGACTCGCCGTCCGCGTGTCCGCGCCGTATAGCGACCTGATAACATTTGATACGGTAGAGGACTCATATGAATATATATCCAAACAGACGTCTGTTCCTGCAGACCGCTGCGGCTGGTGCGGTTGGCGCCATGGGCGCTATGCGCGCGTTGGGCGCGAATGATAAGGTCAACATCGCGGTGATTGGGCTGGGTGGACGGGGCCGCAATCACATGACCTACTACTCGAAGATGGCGGATGTCCGCATTGGCGCCCTTTGCGATGTGGATCAAGCGGCGCTCGAGCGCGGTCAGGCATTCGTTGAGAAGGCGAGCGGTGTCAAGCCGAAGGGCTATGCCGATATGCGGCAAGTATTCGACGATAAGAGCATCGACGCAGTGTCGATGCCGCTGCCGAATCACTGGCACGCACTGGCTACCATCTGGGCTTGTCAGGCCGGTAAGGATGTTTACGTGGAAAAGCCCGCCTGCCACAACATGTGGGAAGGCAGCAAGATGGTGGAAGCCGCGCGGAAATACAACCGGATGGTCCAGATCGGCTCTCAAAGCCGCAATATGCCTCACAAGATGAAGGCGATGGAATTGCTGCGCCAGGGCGTTATCGGCAAGGTTTATATGGCGAAGGGGCTTTGCTACAAACGGCGGAAGTCGATCGGCATTAAACCGGATGGGCCGGTTCCGGCGGGTGTCGATTGGGATAAGTTCCTGGGTCCGGCTCCGATGCGGGCGTTCAATGAGAATCGCTTCAAGTACAACTGGCATTGGTTCTGGGATACGGGGAATGGCGATATCGGCAACCAGGGCGTCCATGAGATGGATGTGGCGCGTTGGGGTCTGGGAAAAGAGCTGCCGAAGGCGATTGTTTCAACGGGCGGAAAGTACGCGTATATCGACGATCAGGAGACTCCGAACACGGAACTGGCTTCGTTCGACTATGGCGATTGCGAATTGGTGTTCGAGGTTCGCGGCATTCTGACTGGGGAGGAAGGCGGGCTGAAGCGGAGAGGCGGGAACGTGATCGGCGATCTGTTTTATGGGCCGGATGGGTATATGGCCGTGGATGGGTCCGGATTCCAGGTTTATAAGGGCGAGACTTTGGAACTGGCTGAAGAGGGAAAGGAGAATCCAGGCGAAGAGACCATTCCGCATATGCAGAATTTCATTGATGCAGTGAAGAGCCGGAAGTATCAGGAGCTGAATGCCGATGTGCAGATTGGTGTGACATCGGCGAATCTTTGCCATATGGCGAATATTGCTTATCGCCTGGGCCGGCGGCTGCAATATGATTCGGATAAAAAGCATTTTATTGGGGATAAGGAAGCGAACGAGATGATGACGCGGAAGTATCGGGCTCCTTATGTTGTTCCGGAGAAGGTTTAGCGGCTTCGATAGGGTCGGTGTGGCGATCGCCCCTTCATTCAAGTCCGGAGTCTAATACTACTGTGTTGTGAAATCTCCGAGAAGTCCGTGGGCGGCTTCGCGATCGTTTCTCGAATCCTGTCTCCGGTTGAAAAGCGGAGTTACCAACCCCGCGCAGGCTGCCAGCCTGCCCCACGCGCGCTGCCAGTGTAGTCATTTGTATCTTCTTCGGCCAGATCTTCTTCGGCCTCGGGCGGAAGAAAACCGCAGGAGTCATCGCCTCGCCTGAAATCGGGCTCTGACCTGATTCCATGGCAGGCCTAGCTCGCTCGAGCGACTATACTCGGCCAGCCTTTGTGAATTTTCGGAAAGGTGGTCGTTTGTCTGGACACTATGTTGAATTTGACGGCTTCGGCCGGGGCAGGCTGGTTTTCGCGTTTCTGAGCGCGCACGAAAACAGCGATATGGTCTAATCCTACGAGGAGACAGGCGGGATGTTTCGGATACTGAAATTTGTACTGCTGATCGCCGCCGTGCTGTGGATTTTCCGGCAGGTTCGGAAGCCCAGCGGTCCGCTCGGCAGGCGCATCGTGCGGGCGATGAATCTCAGTCATGCCGCGATGACCGACTGGGGCCTCCAGCAGGCCGTTGTGCCGAAGGGCGCGGTCATCCTCGACGTGGGCTGCGGTGGCGGCAGGACTGTGCGAAGACTCGCGGCCTTGGCGCCGGAAGGCAGGATTATTGGGTTGGATTACTCGGTGGCGAGCGTCGCAGTCTCGCGAGACACGAATGCCCAGGAGATTGAGACGGGACGAGTCCAGATCCAGCAGGGTTCTGTGGCGGCATTGCCATTCCCGAATGGGACGTTCGACATGGTTACAGCAGTGGAGACGCACTACTACTGGCCGGACCTGCCGGCGAATGTTCGAGAGATCCTGAGGGTGCTCAAGCCCGGCGGAACGTTCTCTTTAATCGCCGAAACGTACCGCGGCGGGCCGTTCCGCCTGGTCTATGCGATGGTGATGCCGATGCTCCGCGCCGCGTTCCTGAGCGATGCGGAGCATCGGGACCTGCTGACGCAGGCGGGATTTACCGAGGTCGCTACGAAGCATGTGTCCGGAAAAAACTGGATCTGCGCGACGGGCCGCAAGCCGGCATAGGTGTGCTTATGCCAACAGGATTCGGGTGCCGGAGACGGACATACTCGAGTGCTGCACGAAGTCGGGCATGCTAGAAGGGTGACCAGCACAATCAGCAGAGGCGTGGCAGTCCAACTGGAGGGCGTGCGGCGAGTGTTTGATCACAACCACGTCGTAATCGCCGGCATGGACCTGCGCATCGAGACGGGCGAATTCCTCGCCGTGCTGGGACCCTCGGGTTGCGGGAAATCGACATTGTTGCGGATGATCGCGCGGCTCGCCGAACCGGATGCCGGGCAGATCCGCATAGAGCCGAAAGGGGAGCGCTTCCAGACCGCCTTCGTATTCCAGGACGCGCACTTGTTACCGTGGCGCAACGTGCTGGCTAACGCTGCGTTGCCGCTGGAATTGATGGGTGAGGCTAAGCCCGAGCGGGACGAGAGGGCGCGCGCCGTTTTGGAACAAGTGGGCTTGCTGGAAGCTCTGGATCGCTATCCGGCTGAGTTATCGGGCGGCATGCGGATGCGGGTATCGCTGGCGCGGGCGCTGGTGACGGAGCCGCGGCTGCTGCTTCTGGACGAGCCCTTCGCGGCGTTGGATGAAATCACGCGCTTCCATCTGGACGTGCGGCTTCGCGAGCTGTGGCAGCGCCGCGGCATGACGGTGATCTTTGTGACGCACTCCGTGTCCGAGGCTGCCTTTTTGGCCAACCGGGCCGTGGTGCTGGGGAAAAGCGGCGGAGCGATCAAGCTGGACCGCAGATTGGAACTGCCCGCTGTTCGCGACAACGAGCTGCGCGGCGATCCGAGACTGGGGAAAGAGATGCGGCTCTTACTGGGAGCGATCGAAGAATGAAGAAGACGTTACTGCCACCGCTCATCCCTTTGGTGGTTGTTACCCTGATGGCTGAGTTCCTGGTGCGGGAAGGCTTCGTGCGGGCTTACCTGGTTCCGGCGCCTTCGGCGGTTCTCCGTGCGATGATGGACAGCCGCATGGAATTGGTTCAAGCTCTGTTGTCGACTTCGGCAGGTGCGCTGACGGGTTTTGTGATGAGCGCGCTAACCGGGATCGCGATCGCAGTGTTGTTGTCCTCCTCGCGCGGCGTGCAAAGAGCGTTTTATCCCTATGCGATTTTCTTCCAGACTGTGCCCCTGATAGCGGTTGCACCCCTGCTGGTGATCTGGTTCGGATTCGGCATCCAGACAGTAATCGCCTCGGCCTTTGTGGCATCGGTGTTTCCCGTGATCGCGAACACTCTGAGCGGAATTCTTTCGACGGACCCGCCGTTGCGCGATTTGTTTAAGCTTTATGGGGCCTCGCCGCTGGTCACGCTGTTCAAGCTGCGCCTTCCCGCGGCACTGCCGCAGGTGTTTACGGGACTTCGCGTGTCCGCTGGGCTTGCGGTGATCGGGGCGATTGTGGGCGAATTTATCGCCGGTGGAGGACTGGGTTCTGTAGTAGAAATCGCACGCACGCAACAGCGGATCGATAAGGTATTCGCCGCGGTGTTGCTGGCGAGTCTGCTGGGGTTGGGGTTGTTCGGGTTAATTAATCTGTTAAGCCATCTGACTTTACGGCGTTGGCATGCGTCTGAACAAGCACAGTGATTTGCGTTGCGCGACAATCATGGAATGACTTCGCAGAGGATGTTGCGGCGAGCCTTCTTGAAAACGGTACCCGCGCTGGGGCTCTTGACCGCTTGCAGCAAGCCTTCCAGGATGAAGCTGGCGCTGAACTGGAAACCCGAGCCGGAATTCGGCGGGTTCTATGCGGCTCCTTATTCCAAGCATGGTCTGACGGTAGAGGTTCTTCCGGGAGGCACGGGGACTCCGACGGTGCAGATGGTTGGCGCGGGGTCGGTGGATTTTGGAATTGTTTCCGCGGATGAAGTAATCCTGGCCAGGAGCAAAGGCAATGATGTGGTGGCGCTGTTCGCGGTTTTTCAGGACAGTCCTACGGGGATCATGGCGCATGCTTCGCGAAATCTAACGAGCATTGGCGACGTTCTGAAGGAGGGCACCCTCGCACTGGAGAGTGGCTTGCCTTTTGCGCGCCTGCTGAAACGGAAATTCGGGTTCGACCACGTCAAAGTCGTGCCGTCGCCCGGGGGAGACATCACTTCTTTCCTGCATGATGAAAAGTTCGCGCAGCAATGCTACCTCACGTCGGAGCCGATCGCCGCGCGCCGGAAGGGAGTAGCGGTCAAAGTGTTCGCTGTCTCGGACATCGGCTATAACCCGTATACGACGGTGCTGGCGATAAGCGGGGAATCGCTACGTAAGAATCCCGATACGGCGAAGGCCATGGTGGCGGCGGTGCGGGAAGGATGGCGCTCGTACCTGGACGATCCCAAGGCGGTCAACGAGCAGATGAACCGGTTGAATCCAACGATGGATCTGGAGACGTTCGCCGAAGTCGCGGAAGCGCAGAAACCGTTTATTGAGACGGATGCCACGCGGCGCAACGGGCTCGGAACGATGTCTCGCGAACGTTGGGAAACACTCATTGAGCAGTTCAAAGAACTGGGGGATATTTCACAGACAATCCCGGCTGAGGACTGCTTCCGGCTGCTGTAGCCAGAGTTGACATTGGTAGACGAGGACCTGATTTCGGTTTTTGTGCAATTCCGTGCAAGAAGCAGCACGATCCCGTAGATCTCAAAAAAGTGGAGCGAGGATGAAAACGGAATTGCTGCGGTTCAACGGCGCTGTCGAGCGGGATCCCGCCATCGATGCGTGGATGAAAGAGCATGCAGGTGAATTGGGAGCCATCGCGCATCGGTGGTTTGAGGTGATGCGAAAATGCGGGGACGAAGTCCGGGAGCTTTTGCATGACGGCTGCCCGGTTGCCTGTTTGGGAGATGCACCGTTCGGCTACGTCAATGTATTCACTTCGCACGTGAATGTGGGGTTCTTTCACGGCGCGGCGCTGCCGGATCCGGCTCACTTGTTGCAAGGCAGCGGCAAGTTCATGCGCCATGTGAAGCTGCGGCCGGGAATGGAGACAAACGCCACAGCGCTAAGCAGGCTGATTGACACGGCGTACTTGGATATAAAGGCGCGCGTCGAAAACGGCTAGCTGACAGAGCGCGTCGTCGAGAGGCCAGTGCGGACGGCGACTTCCCAAACTGTATCCCCTACAGCTGTCGCGTTCTGTTCTCCACGGGCTTTAAAACATCAGTATCCAAAGATGTTGTTGCTTGTATCTTGCGTTATCACCGGTGGACTTACAGACCTGCATTGCGAGCGGAGACCTTCGTGATACTGGACCAGTCAAGGTTTGCCTGACCGAGTGCCATCGCTGAAAGGAGATGGTCTCGAATCAGACTGGCCATCGGCATTGGCGCCTCACACTCCTGAGCAGTCTCAAGCACAAGCCGGATATCCTTGAGGCCCAGCCGTAGCTCGAAGCCCGCCGGGTCGAATCGTTCATCAGCGATGATGCGGCCGTAGTTCGCGTATACGGGAGAGCCGAACAAGGCGCTCATGGTGTCGACAAACAGGTGCGGTTCCACTTTGGCCTTTCGGAGGTTCGCTATGGCTTCACCGAAGGCTTCCAGCATGCCGGCAATCATGAAATTGCCGCACAACTTCAGCGCGTTTGCCTGCCATGGCTCCGCGCCTGCGAGGAACGTTTGACGGCCGACGGCTTCGAAAAGGGGCCGCAAGCGCTCCACGAGGTGGGATGGACCGCTAGCCACGACCAACAGTTTCCCGGTCTCGGCAACATCGGGACGGCCGAAGACGGGCGCGCTGAGGAAGGCTTGTCCCCGTCTCGAATGTTCGGCCGCCAACCGGCGAGCCATGGCCGTGCTTATGGTGCTGGAAGAAATATGAGCGGCGTTACCTTGGAGCGAAGATGCCAGACCTCCCTCGCTGAATACGAGGCTCTCCACCGCGGAATCGTCGCTCAGCATGGTGAATACGGCTTCCGAATCGAGACAGACTTCGGCGAGCGAAGCGGCGATTTGCGCGCCTTCCTTGGCGAGAGTATCGGCTTTGCCGCGGGTCCGATTATAGACGGAAACCTCATGGCTCGCGCGGAGCAGGCTGCGGACCATGGCGGTCCCCATCTTTCCGAGTCCAACAAATCCGACCTTCATGGGTCCAGGTTAGCGCTTAGCTAAGTTCCCAGGGATTGACTGGAGATTTTGGCTGCTCTCTCGCCGCGTTTCGCTCTGTAGATCAGTACCGACATCCGCGCCAGGAGCAGCATCCCGATCGCGGCAGGCCAGAATGGCTCCAGTGCGGTCCACGCCGGTCGAGGCCGCGGTCCTGCGCCGGCGCTGAAAGAATATTCGAACTCAATCGACCTCTGCGCCTCGTCCCGCTTCTGCCGGCTCACCACAAGCCCGTCCGATGGAGCCGCGAGGCAATTCACCAGGTATGCGCTGACTTGCGGCAGATGCCGATTTTCGAAACGCAACTCGTGCCCGTTGCGCGCGGTGCGCAGTTTTACGGCGATCGTGCCTAATCCCTCGCGCATGGCTTCGAGGGCCGGAAAGTTGCTCTCGATGAACGACAATGGCGCCGGTACGCCATCCACTCGCAGTTCCACCTCCCGGGCCACTCGGCGCACGTATGCCCGCTCTTCTGCCGGGGAAATCCGTCCGTCGCGATCCGGGTCGATCACGGCCATCAATACCGGCAGCATTGCGACACCCGGCGTCAAGTGGATCTCCACGTCAATGCCGTCGGGCTTTACTTCGATCATGGTGGCCTGCAGATACTCGTCGAGCCGGTGTGCCTCCGCGGCCCCTATCAGACTCAGCGCGAGCAGCATGTTCAGTCCGATGCGCCTCATCGTGACGCTCTCAATGCCCTATTAATTTCTTCCCGTAATCGTTCGTCGGATCCCGGTAAATCGTATGGATGTGCATGGTCGGGTCGCCCCCAAGCGGCTGGGGCGCGTACTCGATCACCAGTGTGGGTCCCTGAATCCGATAATACGCCGGCATCCCGTTGGTAGTCGGCCCGCTCCACGCGAACCATGTTCCGGACAGATTCGCTTTGATCTCCACCATGCGCGCCGCTGCTGCCTGTTCGTTGACAATCCCCGCCCATTCACCGACGAGTTCCAGTAGCATCGCCTGCTGGCTCGCGTTCATGGCGGAACACTTGATGCCCTCTGGCTGGATCGTTTTTCCGTCCTGTCCCGGCCCCAGGACCAGATCGGCCACCTTGTAATTGAGAATCGCCTGCTTTCGCTGGCCTTCGTCCAGCGCATTCACCAACGCGAAAGCCTTGTCGTTCTCGGCTCCGAGCGGGCGAACGGTCTTGCCGTCCAACGTATACTTCGCGGGCTGTGCCGCCGTGAGGCTGGGCGTGAGAATTCCATCGAGACCCACCATGGTGATGTTGAGCGCCAGATGGTGGCCGCCGAACTGAAGCATCCAGGGGTCCTTCACGGAAGGCTTGCCGAGAATTGAAATGTAGAACAAGTCGCGCCCGAACATCGCTCCGCGCCCGCCACTGGCGATTTTTAGCGCTTCGTCGCCTTCGACGATCGCGAGCACTTTCTCATAACCGCGCTTGCTCAGGGTGGCGGCCAGCAGATCCATCGCCGCTTTCCTCTGTGGCCCGCTCAGATCCCCCATCTTCAGGCCTGCGCGCGGCACCATGGTCGTGGGCAGGTTCGACCACTTCGTCCGTTGCGCTGCGTCGTTGAACTCGAACAACACCTTCGACCGCTGTCCGTCATCCAGCGAATTCAGGAAGCTGTTTGCACTGGCTACTATCTTGGAAGCGACGCTCGAAGAACTTTGGGCCGGGGCTAGCCCGCAGCATAGAATGGCGGCGAGGAAGGTGCTCGTGCCGGACCAAAGAAAGGTTGTTTTTGCCATAGGCGACCTCCTTAACAAGGGTACGGCAATACTGTCGCGTCCGGGAACACCCGTATTGGGAGCGCCGGTAAGCAACTGGCGCGCTGCATGCCATGCGGCATCCCATGCTGCCCACACGATAGAATGTCTGTCTGATATGAACAACTTTCCGAAGATTCACAATGCGATGTGGCCGGGCCTTGTTGGTAAGGGGCCTGACTCGGAACCTCCCATTGATTTCGACACAATGTTGAATTTGACGGCTGCCGCTGAGGTGGGCGGCGCCAAGTTCGATGGTGTGGACATCTTTCTCTTCGAGCCCCATACCAGTATCGATTCGACCGATGATGATTTGGCGCGCCTGGCCGATAAAGTTCGCTCGAAGGGTTTTGTGATCGGCTCGGTGGTTGCGCCGGTGTGGCCGCCTACTGGAGGCGGGTCGGCGATGGGCAGTGCGGACGAGCGGAAGAATTTCGTGGAACAGGTCCGGAAGGGTTGCCGCATCGCGAAGAAGCTGCGGGATCTTGGAATTCGGCCGTACGGGGTGGTCCGCATCGACTCGGCGGGGAGTCCGGCGGAGTGGATCAAGAATCCGGTAGAGAACACCAAGCTGATTGCAGAGACTTTCCGCGAGGCTTGCGACGTGGCGGAATCGTTCGGGGAACGCCTGGCCGCCGAAGGAGAGATCTGCTGGGGCGGGATGCATAGCTGGCGGGCGATGTTGCAATTGCTGGAATTGACGGACAGGCCGAAGACGCTGGGTTTCCAGGCCGATATGGCGCACACGCTGCTGTATACGCTCGGATATAATGCACCAGAGGATCGGATTCTGCCGGAAGATTTTGCGTGGGGGGAGGCGGTGAGCCTCGACGCCGCTTTGAAGACGCTCACCGATGCTCTGCGGCCTTGGACGATCGACTTCCATGTGGCTCAAAATGATGGCACCGTGAGGGGTTCGGGTTCTCACGACAAGACGGGACGCCATTGTCTGGCTAACGATCCGAATGGCCGGCTGGATATTGTGCGGCACGCCGGGTTCTGGCTGCGGGGCAGCGATGGCCAACCAACGAAAGCAGTGCGCCACATTTGTTGGGATGGCTGCATGTTCCCGAATGAGGTTATGATGCAGCAGCAAACCTGGAACGATATCCTGTCCAAAATGATTGCGGTACGCGATGCGCACGGGTGGACGGAATAAAAATTCCTCGATTTAAATCCATTTTCCCGCGCCACTCGTATGAGTGATTGGTCGTCCTTATCTTGTGGTAGTGGATGAGTGTCAGAAGCAATAGTTTTCCAAGGCGCGGAGTTCATCCGCGCCTCTTTTTTGGTTCGCGCAAAACGGAGTACGGCGCGATCGGTTTCTGAGTTCTCTGAGGGGCGCGCCGCACCCTTTGCGCTCTGTTTGGTTCGCGCAAAACGGAGTACGGCGCGATCGGTTTCTGAGTTCTCTCAGGGGCGCGCCGCACCCTTTGCGCTCTGTTTGGTTCGCGCAAAACGGAGTACGGCGCGATCGGTTTCTGAGTTCTCTGAGGGGCGCGCCGCACCCTTTGCGCTCTGTTTGAATCGCGCAAAACGGAGTACGGCGCGATCGGTTTCTGACTTCTCTTA
>Ga0105240_10000379_pt1 | contig 83484 bp, 104 predicted proteins | sample KBSC54metaG_FD_80426 | JGI IMG/M metagenome (GOLD analysis project Ga0105240, IMG submission 80426) | Corn rhizosphere microbial communities from Kellogg Biological Station, Michigan, USA - KBS C5-4 metaG | ecosystem: Host-associated > Plants > Roots > Rhizosphere > Soil | place: Michigan, USA...
ACGGTCAGTAAAACCCGGTGACAGCCGAGCCTACGTGCTTACGCTGACAGCCGAAGGCGAAACATTAGCCAAAGCTGCCGGCCGATCTGCCGAAGAGTTCCACCAAACATTTTTTCATTCAATTAATCAACAAAATTTGCAGACTGAACTGCGACAGCTCATTAAGACAGATAAATAAGGAAGACCATGACTATTACCGCCGAACTGATTATTAAAGGGGACATTACCACTATTTGGGATATCGTCAGCGATGTTGCCAACTGGCCAGCGTGGGATCCGCACGAAGAAGGTGCGCGCCTCGACGGTCCATTTAAAGCGGGCACCAAAGGTTGGTCAAAACCACGTAAAGGCCCAGCAACGGATTGGCTCCTAACAAAAGTAGAAGATAAGCATGTATGGGGCTCCGAAAGCCACATCCCAGGCGGCAAAATATCGGGCGAAAGCCGCTTTGAACCACTTGGCGACGGCACTGTGCGCTGTACCAAACTTGTCCAAGTAAGCGGAACACTTGTGCCACTATTTTGGCTGTATTTTAAGCGACCTGTTCAACATGATTTGCATGAATCACTCAAGGCACTGCAGAACGAAGTTGCCAGGCGCCAAAAATAACGAGTTCCATAAAAAATAAGAGCGCCTCGCTAAAGGCGTTTTTTATTTTAATATCATTCAATTTGATAGGGCAAGGCAAGCTTACTATATATTGCCTCTGTTTTGAAGGTGGGGCCGGTTTGGCCCCACGCAACTAACGCTCAAAGGTACGCGGTAAAGTCTTTTCGAAGGCCTTAGCGAACTCGTACAAAGGGCGAAAATCAGTAGGATCTTCTGATGGGGTAAAGGTCATGCTTAGTGTATACTCAGCGCCACGCGCTGGGCGCGACACGAACGAAACTTTCGTTTCGCTAAACTCTTTTAGAAGAATTGCCGCACCTTGTCGAAAAGCCATGACCGCCGCACGGAATATTTCGATTGCATCATCAGGTTGTATTTCCCGTGTTATATCATGAACAAGCCCGCCTTCTTTGTTGGTTTCGCGAAGGTGAGCCAGCATGCGAGCCTCCTGATTGCAGAACACGATCCTACCTTGTTACTTTATAACAATGCGCAAAATCTTAATAATTTTTAGTGAACTGGACGCGCCGGCCCGGAGCAATAGTTCCGGGCCGGCAGACGGTAAAAGACTCACGTGCAGCCTTGCGACGAACCGCTCAGAGACCGTGGCTACAACAAATAGCCGATCTTCTTGAGGAGCTTCGCGCTGAGCGGGTTAAACGTGTACTCAGAAAGCTGGTCGATGTCCACCCACTTGAGCTCCTCATCCGAATTCTTGGAATGGGGAGTCCCTTCGGCAAGTTCGCAGAGCGCGTTCAAATACGCGAAGCGCTTCCTCTCGCCGTCGTGGTCGGCTTTTACCTCTTCCGCCCAACCAATATCTTCAACGATGGTCACCGTCATGTTCCATCGCTCTTGTAATTCGCGGTTGAGGGCAGTGGGGATGTCATCGTCACCCTCCAATCGGCCGCCAAACAAGCCCCATGGTTCTGTGTAGGGGTTATGCGCTGGGTCAAATTTCCTAATCAAAACCTGCCCAGGTCTTGTGATAACGGCAACCGCCATAAGCACTGTCTTCATACGACCAGTGTACTATACCTTGGCAAAAATAAATCAAAATTGTATACGAGCAGTAGTATGTTAAAAGAAAAGCCTAAGGACGAAACGATCAATGCGACTATTTAGCTAGCAGCTTTCGGTCGCGATTTACACCAACCGCATCAACGACGAGCGTTTTTAGCGCAGCTTCGTCTATGGCACCGCCCTCGTAAAAATCTATGGCGCGAACTGTTTTGCTATCTAAACGAGTATTAAACAAGTGCTTTGCGTCTTTAACGGCTGCGCCCTTGGGGAACGTTAATCTTACTGCGTTTTTTAAGGCCTCGGCTATGCAAATAATTCCATCGTGAGACCAAACGGGCACGCCTTCGGGTTTAGAAGGCTTTTTCCATTTTACTTCTTCGACTGCATCTGGGTCAGCTTTAACGATCAACGCCCGTAGTGTCGTCATTTTTGCGCCGCGCCAGTCAGGCGTATTTTTAATAATGGCATCAATTTGTTCGGAAGGTGATTGCAATTCCATACACTTAGTTTAGCACTTTGGCTTTTGAATAGGTCGCAGTATATGCGAAGCATATCCTCCACCACAATGACAAAACTACGGCTGCGGCGTACCTACAGAATACAGATTACCGTCCGGGTCCTTGAACCACGCAACTTGCACGTCACCCATAGTTGCAATATCGTCTTGCCATGTTGCGCCTGGAATGTCGTAGGTCAAAAATTCAATTCCTTTGGCTTTCATGTCATTGACCAGGTCCTCGATAGTTTCGAACTCCCAAGTCGCCACCGACGCTTTGCTAGAACCAGCCGTAGTTGGCGATTCATAAATAAACAAATTGCCTCCGCCAGTTACGTAGGTAAGCCCACGCGGATTTTCGGCTACGCGGTTTAGACCAAGCTTGCCTTCATAAAATTCTTTGGCTTTTTGTAAATCACTCACTGGTACGGTTGCTAAAAATTTTGCGTTGTCGAACATAATCCCTCCTTACTAAATAATCTCTGGTGCGACCACAGCTGGATCAGTTGTTTTTCGCCAAAAGCGTTTGCCTGCAAACAGACTAATAGGCAAAGCGACGGCGCAGACTATTGCCGCCACCAGCGGGATAGCTGAAGCGTTGTGGAACACAGAAATAACCATTCCGCCAACTGCCGCGCCCAACGCGACACCCACGTTCACAGCCGATACACCGAGCGTCGAGGCCAAATTTGCACCACTACCAGCTAAACTAATCACATACAGCTGGTACGAAGGCACAAGACCAAAACCTACAAACCCCCAAGCCAATAACAAAAGCGCAACCAACGCACTTTGGGCGCCCACTAATTGCAGTACGACAAAGATTCCAATAAGCAAAACGTTGGCAACAATAATTGTCTTGCGAGCATTTTTGTCGGCAAGCTTGCCACCAACAATAGTGCCAACCGCGCAAGCAATTCCGTAGGCAAACAAAAACGCGCTGACCATACCACCTTGGACATGCGTAATGGTCGTAAGAAACGGCTCGAGGTAGGTGAGGAGCGTAAACTGGCTACCCATAATAAGCAGCCCCGCAAGGAGCGTAATAATGACGCCTGGCGTAAATGCCGCTCGCGACTGATCTTTTATTGAGGCCTGAACCTCGTTTTTAGTGCGCGGCAAAAATAGCAACAAGCCAGCGAGCGCCGCGACACCCATAATCACCACTGCAATAAACGCTGCCTGCCAACCCAGCAATTGTCCGGCAAGTGTTCCCAGCGGCACACCCAAAACAGTGGCCACCGACAACCCACCAAATACAATACCAATTGCTTGACCACGCTTTTGGGGCGCAACCATTTGTGAGGCAATCGAAAAACTACTGCCAATAATCATGCCATGCATAACGCCCGCCACAATGCGCGCGCCTAAAAACAGATCGTACGAAGCGGTCAATAAAACCGCCACGCTGCTGAGTACATATACTGCCGTAGCAACTATTGCGAGCGTGCGTCGCCCCATTTTGTTAGTTAACGCGGTAAGTATCGGCGAGCCAATGGCAATGCCAAGCGCATACCCGGTTACGAGCTGCCCGGCGGTGCCTACACTCACCCCTAAACTACTTGCGATTGGATTTAAAATGCCGACAATCATCAGCTCGGCGGTGCCCAGGACAAATGCAGTAAATGCCAGCACAAAAAGGACTATTTTGTATGATTGGTTTGTTTTGTTCATGCCGACAATAGTAGCATTCAAGCTATAATTTTAATAGGTACTATCATGGAGTATAGTGTAGACATGATATTGAATGACAAAGAACACGCAATTAGTGTAGACGGCAAAACCTACCACTGTCCAATTGATGTTGGCATGCACTACATTGGCGGCAAATGGAAGGCGGTCGCCATGTGGTATCTCCACGACGGCCCCAAGCGTTATAGCGAACTGCGCAGACTCATGAACGGCATCACCGAGCGCATGCTCTCCAAGCAATTACAAGAGCTAGAACACGACGGCCTCATCGTAAGACACGATTACCAAAAAGTTCCGCCACATGTAGACTACACACTTACCGAAGACGGCAAAAAATTATTGCCAGCCTTGCAAGCCCTTTCTGACTGGAGTTTTGAGCTCGCGCAGAGGCGGGGGACAATTGTTGCCGCTCAGGAGTAATTTATAAAGATACATGACAGCATTTGGTGGTATGGTTAGAGCAGTGATTGTAGATTGCAGCCCTAAACACAAGGAGATATTATGGCACTCAATGCAAACCACGAAATTGCAAAGTTCAAAAAAACAGAAGATAAAATAGCTGATAAAATCACAAATTTTGCCGGCACAATGAGTTTTGTGTACATCCATTCGGTTTGGTTTGGGCTGTGGGTAATTATAAACTTAGGCTTATTAGGTGCGGGTTTGGCGTTCGACACATTCCCGTTTGGATTGCTTACATTAATAGTCTCGCTTGAGGCGATTTTTTTGTCAACCTTTGTAATGATCTCGCAAAACAGGCAGGCGAATGCAGCAGAAATACGGTCCGAACTTGACTACCAAACCGATGTAAAAGCCGAAAAAGAAGTCGACATTATTATGAAAACCCTTCGTCGGATCGCCGAAAAACAAGGCATCGACGTCAGCGACTTACAAGCAGAACTAACCGCCGCGCGCAATTTGCCCGGCATTAGTAAATCGGGCAAAAAATAATGGGCAAAAATAATCAAATCGATCTTGTTGAGTTTCCGGCCTCGTCACCCGACGAGCTAAAAGCTGTCTCTGAGTTCTTTACAAGCGTCTTTGGTTGGCAATTTAAGCAGTGGGATGAAACATATTTTGACACGCACGATAGTGGCATAGCTGCTGGCGTCAATGCAAGCACAACCAAAGAGCAAACCGCACCCTTAACGGTTATTTATGCTGATGACTTAGAAATGACACAAAATAAAGTAATCAAAGCAGGCGGCAAAATAACACATCCCATTACGGCATTCCCTGGCGGGCGGCGATTTGCGTTTACAGATCCGGCAGGTAATCAGTTGGCGGTGTGGTCCGATAAGTAAAGGCGGTCTTTCATACGTTTACGCCTTGAGGGGAGCGTGTCCCACTATTCGATAGGTTTGTTATACTATTTTTTTATGGTATAGTATTATCACACTTCGCCCAATAGGGGAGGAAATCTGCGTGGAAATCCACATGGAGCAGCATCACGGTGACGGTGACTACTGGAGTCTGTCGTTCATTGCACAAGGTTTTGAGTTCACCGAAGAGGACTTGACGGCGGTCCGTCGTGTTGTTGAACTGTCGATCGGACACGAACAACAGTTACTGCCGCTCGACCAGTACGATCGCCCTGGTGGTGGTCCGACCAGATCGTACTTCGGCTCATGGAGCCGCGACGATGGACCGCACCGTACGAATCGACTCACGGTCAGCTGCACAAAGGGACAGCAACCCGGCCCGACGGCAAAGGCGTACCATGTCCTAGCGGAACGCTACCCCGGCGCTCGTTTCACAATGTACGACATGTCCTTGCGCCAGCGACTCAACGCACAAGGGCTGAACGTCGTCAGGCCCTGACAACATCCCCGGCAAAACGAAGTGTCCTGGTGTCGAATTTCGGCGCCAGGCACCTCCTTGTCTCACTCCACATTCTAGACATCTCCTCATTTTTATATATATGATATATCCCAGTTGCCCAGAAGCCCCAACACTTGTATGAGGAGCTTATGTGAATGGACCGCGGTCGCTATTCGAAGAAGCATTTCATTCCCTGGCGGAACGTGGTGTGCTGATTGAGCCAGCCCAGCGCAGGCTCGCTCCACTGCGAGGCGTGCGCTGCAAGCTGCCTGGCAGGCAGGACGCATTCACCCCAGACGTTGACACGTACACCCTGCATCAAGTAGGCAAAGTCTACGCGGGAACGCCGACGCTCCGCTCTGAATTGAAGCGTCACGGTGCGACGGTAGGCGATCTAGCAGAAGCCTCGGGCGTCGTTCGCTCTGCGTACGAAAATGATCGGCGTTTGGTGTGGGGGTTTTCGGGTTACTCGAGCTCGCTCCCGGGCATTGACTACAGGGCAGAAGCACATGGCATGGAGAGGCTTTTTAGCCACCTAAGCGCCACGCATCAGCTGCCCTCGCTGGTCTGCGATGGCGGCGTTGCTGAAGGAACACTCGGCCTGAGCGGACTGCTAGCCGAACACTACCACGTCCCGACCCTGCGGTACGTCCCTCTGGAAGGATTGGGCTGCATTGGCTCGGCAACACATCTAGTCGCTCATAAAGCGACATTTCAGGAGCGCGAAATATTCGTCGCTCTTACCGGCGACATCTTGGTGTGTTTCCCGGGTGGTCCTGGCACCATCAGGGAGTGCGAAGTGGCGATCGACAATGGCGTTATCGTTCTGTGCATGCTTTCTGACGAAAAGCAGTACCGTCCGGACTCTCTGCCCGCCCTGTTCATGCGCCTGCCCAAGATCCGCAAGGCGTTCGACGAGGGACAGTTGTTTGTCTGCTGGAACGAATCAACGCTCAAAAGTCAGATCGCGTCAGCGATAAGCGCAGCTCGGCGGTCTAGCGTGCCCAACCGTAGTCAGCGCTTCGCGGCGATCGGCGATCACTTCCAATGAGCAATAGGCCGCCCTGCCAAAAGGCAAGGCGGCCTATAAAAATCGTTGTTAGAAATTCGAGGCAATGACTCTTTACCAAACAAAGAGGTGTCAAAATTGCACAGAGGACGTTGCTAAACCTCGCTTTTACTGATATCATTACCGAACCCGCCCGACCTGGGTGGTTCCCGACGGAAGGAAGTCAGAATGACCGACGACACGGCGTACAACGCCACGCTGGTGACATTCGGTACGGATGGCAGCGTCGCCAACCTGCGAGTACCGGAGGAGATGGGCTCCCTGGCCATCATCATCGGCACAGCGCAGACGAATGGCGACAAGGCCGTGGCCGGCGTCAAGCCGGGCCAGCAGTTCATCATCGACGTCTACGACAGCAGCGACGACGTGGCCGACGGCCAGCACAAACAGGGTGTCGACCTGCTGGCGACGCAGGCAGCCACAAACGGCCTGCGCTTCGCCAACGTGATCGCGCTCAAGACGCTGAACGCGCTGGTGCTCGGCGACCCCAGCAACGACCAGCACCGGTTCATCGCCGAGATCGCGGTCCCCAAGGGCCACGAGGCGGAGTACTGGCAGCAGTTGCTGGAGGCCGCGCTGAAGGGCCTCAAGGGCAAGCAAGGGCCGAGCATGGTCCTGGCCATGTCCCTGCCCGGCAAGATCATCCTGGTGGAGTCCTGGCCGGACCGCAGCGCCCACGAGGTCTTCGTGAGGTCGACCCTGACCGACGCGCTGCTGGGACTCGGCCTGAACCCGCCCCAGCACGTCACCATGCTGAGACTGACGGAATCGACGGTGCACACCGGCGCCACCGCCTGACCAACATCCGCTCAAACCGAGGGCCTGCCGCGCACTTTGCGGCAGGCCCTCGGTGTACGACCCTGTTCCATGGGTCTTTTTTATAACGTTTTGGCGTCGGTAAATGACGCCTTTTTATGGTTTTGCAATTGAGGCTATACTAGCGGAATCAATGTTCCATGGTGACAATAATGACTAGCCGTAATAAAAATAAATACAAGTGATGAGTTGCACCGGGACGGCGAATTTCTCCGTCCCGGTGCAATCGTGGAGGTGTGCGTAAAGTATCTACAGCATGACCCCGAAGCCCATCTCCTGAAGCCACATTTGACCGTCGGCCGGAGAATCCATGCCGCAGAGTCGAATGAGGTTCAGGTCGAGCCCCTCGTCGAGAACCGTTTGGTAGTGGCCACGGATGCCGCTTTCGGCAACATTGTCCAGGCTGTCGTACTTCAGGTCGACGAGCGCATCAGCCGCGCGGCCGGTGCCGACGATACCGAGCACGGGGATGTCTTCGCGCAGAGCGAGAAGCACTTCCTCGGCAGTGACACCGCCGCCACTCAGGACAAGTAAGCCAGACTGGCCCACGCCAGAACCAGCAAACAGCCGAAGCAGCTCGATGTACTTGGGCAGGTCACCGTTCCACCCTGCCGGCGTACTTGCACCGCGCTGGAGGATCCAGAGCAGATGCAGCAGCGGGTTGGGGATGGCGCTCGTGTCCATTTCGTCGGCAAGCTGGAAGCTGGAATGCTCCCCACCATAGCCAAGCGTCTCGTGGGTCCGGGGAGTGTGGCCCCAGGTACGAGGCCAGAATTCAGGGTTGTCGGGGAAGTTCTGCCGGGCGATGGCATAGGCCAGGCCCGGCGTCTCCACTGCGGTCATCGATCCGGTGAGTGGGTTGTCCTCGTCCAGGATCCGGGTACCACCACTGCCGATGGCGATGGCGTTGAGCCGGAAGGGCCTGGTCGGGTCACCTCCGAACAGCCGGCTCACCACGTCAAACATGGTGTGGCGCTCGGCATCCGTTCGGACACTCGTCGCACCAGCGACGTTGAGGTTACCCACGACACCCTTCGTCGTACGAAGGACAACCGGGGTAGGGACCTCATCGGTTACGTCACTGATAACCAGGGCCACATTGCGACCACTGGCACTGGAGACGAGTTCCGTATCCCGGGCCTTACCCGGAACAAAGAACTCGTCATAGCTGATGGGCATGGAATATCTCCACTCATGTCAGGGGGCAAAGCCCATTTGGCGAATAACGGTCGTGAGCTCATCCTTACGGCACGAGATCACGTGAGGGTAGGTACTGCGAAACTCCAGGTCGTCAGCCAGATCAGTGGCGGTTCGACCAGAGTCCTCGACAAGGAGCAGTTGCCACGGTTCGTCTCCCTGCGGGAGTGACGCCACGTGCATACACTCGTTGCGCGTCACCTTACCTCCGTTGTAGGCAAGGTGCAACGACGAGTACTGCGCCTCGTTTCGAAGCAGTTCCATGTAGTCGAGAGAAACTTTCCACTCGTCATCCCACGTCAGCCCCGGCTTGTCAGTAGAGAACTGAAGCAGGAGACAGAATGGGCAGCGACCATCAACTACGGTATAGAAATCGTGACTTGGGGTGTTGCTCACCATCATAAACCCACCATAAAGAGACAGGTCGCCGATGGTGGGAACAATCCCGATAGTCCTAGCCGGCGCGCCCATGGCCGAGAGGTTCATGAGTATATCCATGACTCCCGACCGCGGCGTGATGTGTCCAAACCCATGAGCAGGGCAATGTACCCGATACTCATCGCAGGCAGCACAAAACCCCGGGGTTGGTCGGTTGATCGTCATGGTGGCACCGGCAATAACCGCGGCGTCTGCAAGCGGTCCGCCCAGTGCGGTAGCTAGCAAAAAACCCACGTCGGCACCTTCGGCTTCGCTCATCAGAGCAGCGCCCCCGGTAACGCGTACCACACACTCGCGTTTAGACGCGGCGAGCCGTACGAGGTCACGACGTGATAGTGCACTCCGCGCCGGATCGCTCAGCGACGCCTGGCGCAGTGCGGTACCAGGCAGCACCTGCCGTACCATGCTATTTTCACCTCCTAAATTGTTATAGACGCGCGCACGCGTCCTATGTACAACAACTACCGGCGGATGCCGGTAGTGTACTTGGTAGTTTTATCATATTTTATTACTCTTGTCTATATAGGATCGCGCGGGATTCAGGCTTAGGGAAATTGCAATCTAGCTAAATTGCTGAGAAGGGGTTATAAGTAAAACCAATCACTGAGGCAAATTATCCACCCTCATCAGAGGACCAAAAATATGATCACAAGCGCTACCATTTACATAACAAAATATTAATGGTATGGTATTAGACGTTAGTGAGGAAGTGCACACACAAACAGAAAGGCAAGCATGATGCTTGACCTGTTCAGGGGAATCGGTGAATTCCTGGCCCAAGTGCTGCGTGTTCTCTTTGGAGAACGTCTCGATACCGGTTTTGGTATCGCCGCGGCAGCGTACGTGTCGATCGTCGCGCTCAGCTTTGCGATCGGCGCCGTGCGATCGATCTGGGAGTTGACGAAGGCGGTGGACCTTCGCTTCGACAAGGACAAGCTCGATCACCACAACATCAGCCGACCCAACGGCACGCCGCCGCGAACGATCGACTGGGTCCTGGCGCGAGAACAGCAGGTACGTTCGCTGTGGTTCACGATTCCGTTCGGAATCTTAGCCATGGCGACGCTCTACTACTGGGTGCGGGAGTCATTCACGCTCAAGGGCTACGTACTCGTCGGCTTGTGCTGGATCATCGGCTACATGTTGGTCCGGCCATGGTGGATCTGGACGGTCCTTCGCGTCAAGCGCAAGCTGGTCAAGACCGGCGAGGCTGCGGCCAGGCACACCCCGCTGTACAACAAAACCCTTGTGTGGGCCATGCGGCATTACTTCAGTTGGGGTCTCCAGCAGACCACGCAGAAGCGCCGCGCGTTCATTGGCCTGTTGAGATGGGCCAACCCGTTCGTCGACATGTTCCGGTTCAAGTGGCTGCGCGTGCGCCTGATCCGGCCTCTGCTCGTCTGCGCGTTCTATGGCGCCTTGTGGCTGGTGACGCTGCCGATTGCGGTGTTCTACCTCAACAGGGAATTCGACGCGCGGGAGCCCGAGCTCAAGCCCGCATGGGCCAAGCGCTACGCCCCGGAGCCCACGTACGAAACCGGTGCGATCCCCGATTCACCAGGTGACGCGGCCGCAACCGCCTAACTCATTCACAAAGGCGACAGCCGGAGCATTCCTCCGGCTGTCGCCTTGACACAGAATTTACATTGTATTTAGACTCCGGGAGTTGGAGAAGCAATATGCTTGACTTAGAATTTCGGACTTTCACCACGGAGCAGAGCAAACCCCTTTTTCATTGCTACAAACTCAATATTATCCAACCCTTTATCGACGGTAGCCGCGTTAATAAGCTCATCTTCCGCGAACCAGCCATATTCGGAATGATCCTCCGGATTCAACTTCACTTGCGAAGCGTCTTCTACAAAAGTTGCGAAATAATCCACCTCGATGGAATGGGAGCCTTTGACTTCATTGATGTAGGTAAAAGAAAAGAAAGGGTCGCCAATTTCAACAGTCATGCCGAACTCTTCGGCAACTTCGCGCTTCAAGCCTACAACAATATCCTCGCCATAATCAATATGCCCGCCAGGCAATTCAAATACATTTGGCAAAAATTTCTTAGTGGCTGGGGATGAGGGGCGTTGTCCAAACTTCGAAGGTGACGTGCTAGAGCTAGAGAAGACCATCCTGCGCATTCGTGCGCTACTCAATGCGGAATGTGATGTTGTGCTGTAAGTAGTAGGCTATACTATCATTATGAAGGTGAAAAACATAAGAGATAGTCGCGAATAGAAATTTCTTAGAGCTGTTCTTAAACCTCATAAAACAAACGAGTTTTTAAATCACTGAAAATAAATTAAGACTTAAAAGGAATGAGTGACTCTTATGCAACCAACTGTCGGCGTACTTGCAAAGTTTATTATCAAATCAGGTATGGGTGAGGAGTTGATGAAGTTTATCAACGAGGGGCTGTTGATTGTCGAGGAGCAACCTGCTACCACTATGTGGATCGGGTTTCGCATTACAGAAACGGAATACGGCGCTTTTGCCACGTTTGCCAATGAGACAGACCGCGAGACACTGCTTGCAACTGGGGGACCAAAATTAGCCCCAAAGTATGGCTATATATTTGCCGAACCACTTTCTTTCAAAAAAGTCGACATTGTAGCATCGCGCATCGCTGAATAACAGCGGCGAAGGTCGGCAGATATTAATTTCGGACTCTTTTATATTTGTAATAATTTTATGGCTGGCCATTATCGCCCAGGTTAAACACCTACTATTAACATCTCCAAGGATGGCGGCGTACGCCTCCTAAAGGTGCACCCTATTTAGCTATATAGGGCGGGGAGGGGTAGCGTATGACTTTGTTTACAATCGCGACGATATGTTCAGCCTAAAAATTTTTCAGATTTTTTGGGTGCGCGTTGAAAAGTCACAGGCACTTATCACTTAATAAAGTGTAAGCGTAGCTTTGATGCGCTATTTGTCCCAATAATAATCTACAGTCACCGTCACATGCCGCCATGCATGACCCGGCGCAATGTCCCCAGTAGGTTTTTGGGCAGGATTGACCGTACCAATATCTACATGCATTTCGAGCTTATTCTTCGTTCCGTCAACCGCACAGGAATCGCGTGAGCCAAATGGGCATATGCTTGTTGCAACCGTATAAGCTTCTTTTTGGAGTATCGTCTTTGCAAAGTCGCCCTCCTGCCCTTGTGGTACGGAAACAACCCATTCGCGTGCAACGCGCGGACAATGCTCGTCGGGGAAACAATTAAGACTGTTAAAAAGACCATTGCCCGTACCATAAAACTATTCCACAGCTTTGCGTCGGCAGGATTCATGACATCACTCTGTACGTTTTCGATTTCTGTGTTAGCTACAGAAAAACGCATTCGCGCGGGAATATCGAGCAGCGCATAGATTGCACCTACAATCACAAGAATGATTAGGGCTATGCTGACAATGCGGCGCCAAGGGCGGTTGTTGAGGGCTGGGCTTTGTTGTTTCATTGGATTATTAGGCAGACTTTATTAAGAATATAAGGCTTGCCTTCGGGCGGACGATTTTTATTCCAGATTGTGTAGCAGCACGTAAAGATAGCCACCGACAATTGCGACCAGAACGACAAGGGCAATTACTATGTAAATTAGGATACGACGCCCCTTGGTGTGGCCGCCCGACGTTGTATCTAGAGTGGATTTTGAGCGTGGTGATTGCAAGATGGTGTCCTTCTTATGTGATTCATTATAGGCAAAGTATTCGGCATTGCAATGACATCATCGAGCTAACTTTTCGCGAGGCGGAAAACCTGGAACCTGTCCCTAAAGGGCTGTATGCCTATGCCTTCCCATGCATCTCCTAGGTAGCGGACACTAAAATTTAAGGGCTTGTCTCCCGTGTCAGACTTTATTTCCCACATATTATAGTTGCTGGGATGAAAACTGAGAGAAACATCATTCTCTTTGTTGGCGATTTTCATAACGAGGTTAACGTTACCCTCAAACAATGAATAAAAATTCCTTCGAGGCTGACTGTTAACGGCAGCTTCAATGGTATAAGGCTTAGTGACGAAGGGGAGTAGCAAGCAGAGCACTTCTAGAAAGCTAGACTTGCCAGATCCATTCGGGCCAACTAGTATGTTTACTTTTTTGAGCGATTTAAGCGTGAATCCCTGGTGCCACCGAAACTTCTTAAAATCTTTGATGCTTATTTCGTCGATCATATCTATTCCTCATTCTTCAATGGAAGGTATCCGTGCGTATCAAGTTGCATGATAACTCCCAGAGTGAGAGCGTTTCGCGTAAGGCATATAGCATATCGTCTCGACTTCTCATCACCGATAGGTCTGAGGAGGTTTTGCTCACGCATCTTTCTTATTGCTTTCGAGACAACAACATGCGAGACGTCAGGGGGGAATAGCGGGCGAAAGTCGGCAGCTTGAACGATATCTTGATCTAAGGCGATCTTCAGCATATTAAATTCAAGATCATTAATACGTTTCTTTTCTAGCGCATAGTTTAACGCTGGTATGATGATCTTCTCTTTGGCGGAGTTGCCGTCTAGGAGTTCATTGATGGTGTCGACTTCACCCTTTATGCCACCAAGCATGTACTCACTCCATTTTAAAAGTCCCTCGTCATTATTCTTATCCGCTTCGGACAGCATAGCGTAGTACTTCTGACGATCGTTCCCGAAAACAGCCGCAGGACTGAGCAGTCGCATATCGTTGCCGTCTATAAACCCTTGTTTCATCAGCATCGCGTAAGTCAATAGCCTAACCACGCGACCATTGCCATTACCGAAAGGGTGAATCCACGTAAAGTGGTGGTGCGCAATAGTGTCCTTAATAAGGTCAAATTGCGGATCGACTTTGGCGTTAATAAAGCTGAAGAGTGTATCCATTAGCTCGGGAATATCTGCCCACTGAGCCAGATGCACTTTAGAACGTTTTATAATGCGCGGTTCGTTGCGATAGGTTCCCGGTCGCGAGTCGCCCTCCTTATTTGGATCCAGCCCATCAACCACAATCCCGTGAAGCCTTAGCAGGAAGCTTTTATCAATTACGATTGCTCTGCCCTGCGATTCTATATAGGTGATCGCTTTTTCGATATTTGTAATCTCACGAATTGTCTCACTCTGCTTAGCCGCTTCGTCTTCATCCTCTCGAACAGTTTCAACATAATCCGCAACAGTAGTGTGATTGCCTTCTACTCGGGCCGAGGCAATACTTTCAATAGTATGAAACAGGGATTCTAGTTCCGCAAAAACCCAGGGTGGTGTAGAGCCGCTAATCGGCCTATTGCGCAGACGCTCCAATTCTACAATTAACTTTACGATCGGCGAGTCAACATTTGGCTTCGGAATGTATAGTTTCATGTAAATCCTCATACTGAATTATGTTATCTACAATTGTAGCATATGTAACAAAAAACGTAAATCTTATCTGTTAACATTCATCTAAACGATTAAATTATGTAACTATTAGTACTATGTTGATGTACTGAATGAAGAATTTGCATGTAACCCAAAAGGAGGTAAGGGATTCGAACTTTTCCAAACTTTCCTAAGGTGTAGCGATTTTTCGCCAAACAAAAAAGACGCCCAAATCGGACATCTCTCTTGATTGAATAATTTCATGGCTGGGGAGGAGGGGCGTAAGTAAAACTTTTTACAGCATGCTACTGAGGCAATCTATCCATTCGCAGCATGCGGCGAATCAAAACGCCGTAGCCAATCGCGTCGTCGATTGCTTTATGCGTGTGCTCGGGCATACCTTCCGTAAGTGCGGCCGGAAGCCTAGACCGATGCGCATCATTAAACGACACACCAAACTTGCCGGCAATAAACGAGCGAATGTCGAGCGTGCGCGTGGCGTTCTTTTCGTTTGTAAACGGATTTTCGTGCGCGTAACGGTAAAGGTAGTAGCTGACAAATGTGTAGTCCAACGCCACAGGGTGGGCGACAAAAACCGGCTCAAGGTTGAGGTCATGTAGCCACGCACAAAAATCTTTCATCACAGCTTCGGCCGGTTCGGCATTGGTCGTGACTTCTTTCCATGCTTCGGGCTGATTCTGCCACCACAGCATTGTGTCAGGGTCCGGCGTCGCTTCTTTTAGCGGTTGGATTTTGCGGTAAAACTGCGCGATTTCTTTTTCGGGCGTCGTCGCCACAGCCGCGAGACTGAGCATAGAATGCAGGCCGGGCGTCGGGCCATCGGCTTCGATGTCGACGGCAATGTAGATTTGGGAATCATTGATCATAATGGCATTGTAGCAAGAAAACACCTGCGTCTACTAGAAGATTATTTAATAAATTTCATAATTATTATGGTAATTCGAGGGAACTTAGGGTAAACTCGTTTTGTCTGAAATTTAAGCTGAGCATAGCTCAAGACTGAGGGTATGAAAGCAACATTTTATTCACTTAGCAAGTATTCAAACTTCGATAGCGCGTATTGGGGATTAGGCAGTTCAACGACTGGAAATGTTTACTTCGGCCTCAGCACGCACTTACCTGGAAAAAATGCTGGCCTGTTCGCATTTAATCCTGGAGCTGAACTCATCAAAAAAGTTTGGGGTTTCAAGGATACCGAAACTAGCCATTCTCACGGAAAAATTCATACTCCTATAATCGAAGGGGCAGATGGCCATATGTACTTCGGCACCCATTTCGCCTACGCCTATGGCGAACCGCACGAAGTTAGCTACGAAGGAGGACACTTCTTAGCCTTCGATCCAACCAATGGCACTATTCAAGATTTTGGCATAGCTCACGCAGGTGAAGGTATTCTGACTTTCGCTCTCGATTCAAAAAATATGAAAGCTTATATTTTAACATTGCCGTCAGGTTATTTAATAAGTTTTAATATAAAAAACAGAAAATTTAAACGGTTAGGCAAGATTCCATCTAATGGCAGCATATGTCGCACGCTTGCCTTAGATAAATATGGTACGCTATATGGTTCTTACGAGGACAATGGGCTTTTTATCTATAATCCGACGGTCGACAAACTAGAGCTCCTAAACGACTTTTTTCCCAATGATGATACCCTAGAATGGAATAGTCCATCCCGCGGTGGCGTCAATAAATTAGGCAGGAAGTTGTGGCGGTGCGTCACTCATGACGAAACTCAACACGCACTTTTTGGCATCCTAGCATCCACCTCGCAAGTTTTTTCGATTGATTGCAAAACAATGACTCTGACTAAATTTTCAAGGCTAGCGCCAGACTATTACAATAAAGGGGAAGATATTTACCCAACTCTATCGTTAGTGGCGGATCATCGACGATTATACTACGTGCCTGCAGATGGTTTATTTGACTATTCGCGTTCAGAAAAAATTAATAATCCATCACACTTAATGACTTTCGATAAACAAAGCCGCTCAATTGAAGACTTAGGAATTATAAAAGATTCGCACGGAACACAGGTGTATGGCGTGGCCGGCGCAACAATACGCGGCAACACGCTTTATTTGCTAGGCGCTACAGAAAAACGATCAGACACAGGCGACGTTAAGCCCCTTTTCAAATTGCAAAGCAAACCATTTGACCTAAGCCTTATAAAAATAGAGTTGTAATCCGGAAGATAAAATGATAGATGCATTGAATAAACCTAAACAAAAGAGTTCTTTAAATAAGCGACTTCTTATTCTGGTAGATAAAAGCTTTGAAGATTTAGAACTATGGTATACAAAGATTAGGCTGGCGGAGGCTGGAGCTGATGTTATTATTGTCGGAGCCGAGATAAAAGAATATACAGGACTACATGGCCTAACAGCCATTCCTGAAATAATTATGGACAAGGCATTAGCCACAGAGTACGACGGGATTATTATACCCGGCGGGTACGCTCCAGACTTTTTGAGGAGGTACGAGGTTATACTCAAACTAGTACATGACTTTAATGAACAGAAAAAACTTGTAGCCTTTATATGTCATGCGGGTTGGGTACCTATCTCGGCTAAAATTTTAAAAAATCGGCAGGCAACAGGACTAATAGCAATTAAAGACGACTTAATAAATGCAGGGGCGATTTGGAAAGACGAGCCTGTTGTAATAGACGATAATTTAATTTCGTCCCGACGCCCCAATGATTTGCCGTGTTTTTGTGATGCTATTATTAATTTTCTCCAAAATGCTTAGGCAAAAAGTCCAGCAATAATGAGTAGAGAATTTACTCCTGAGGCCGTAATTTTAGCCGGTGGCCGAGGTGTAAGGATGGGGAGCGAATATAGAAACGAGCAAAAATGCCTTTTAGAGATTGACGGCCAACCAATCTTAAAGCAAGTTCTAGGCGCTCTAGCCATAGCCTTTTCCCGAGCAGACGTAACCATACTTACATCTCATAAATCACAAGAGGTGCATGACTTTGTCAGAAAGAACACCCCGAAAGGCTTAACCGTTGAGTTCATGGATGATAATGGCCATTCAAACTCAACTTACCTCTACAAAAGCACCCGAGGTCTGACACGTGGCACATTTGTCGGTACAGCAGGGGACATAGTTGTGGAACCGCATATTTACAGCGAAGTGCGAGACGCTGCCGCAAATAGCGATGCGATTGCAGCAGTTGCAATGGCAACAGATGTTACACAAGTAGACACTCATGCCTTAGGCAAAATTAAAGATGGTTTACTAACAGAGCTTAGCTGGCCACCACCTACTGTTCCTGACGAGGATCATCTGAGAGATATGACTGTGTGGGGTATAAATCAGAGCTTCTACGAATATGCAGATCAGAATCCGGACCGTAAGGCCTTCCCACAATTAATAATACGTGCGCTTGAAGAGGAAATGGATGCCCCTGCAGTTCTTTATGAAGGGCAGTGGGTGCATGTAGGGTACCCGCATGATCTTAATAAAAGTATGGATGGGACTATTTACTCTACTGCCGAGTCGAAATTACAGTAGGCGTTGCCGAATCTTGTCCAAATCGGCAAGATATGCATCAAGGATAAGCTTTTTAGAAACAGGAATAATCCTACCCTCACCAAAATCTATCAAGACCCGATCTTCTTTTGTAGGTGTCGTTATGCTCTCCGTCGAATCACTGTACTGTGATTTCTGGTTGGAGTTATCAGTGACTACTTGTCTTTGTGCGTTAACAAAATCCCGTGATTTTTTATATAAGGATTCAACCTGCTCTATTTTTTTCCGGTCAAGATTATATTTAGCAAGTACACTCCTAAGAGTAACCGAAGGATTTGACGCGAGAGCTTTATCGAGTTCATGGAAAATTTGAGGCCGACATAAGGCTTTCTCAAGAAGTTCAATATACGTACGGTCGTCTGTACTATTTTTTGCAACCCTTTTAGCCGCCTTGGAAAAATAATATCCATTGCTCGCAGTCTCTAAAAAACCATAGTGATTTAAAGCAGTAATTAATGTCTGACCAGCTCCGCTTTTTTCTGAAAACCCTAGGATGACAAGCAACCTATTTCTACGATAGACACCTGAACGAAGAATCGCTTCTGATTTCCTTTCAATATAGCGGATGACCGCACCTAGATCTAGCAGAGGGAATAAACTTTTCACTACTTCTTTCTCCTTAGATGGGGTATGATTTTTTCGGTAAACTTTAGAATATCCTGCCGGCATTCACTTGCAATAGTGGCACGACTCGGCGCGATAAGGGGCCATAAGACGCAAGCTGCAAAGCATAACAGAATCAGAAGTATTAGCAGAAGCCAGCCTCCTGCAATGCCTTGTGAAGCTTCTGCTAACCAAGTGGTTATATTACCCCATATGTTCATATTACCCATTTTACTAGTAGTATACTAGTAAATCAACCACTTTTTTCGATCCAAAGTAGTACAAAGTAGTACATGATCTACATGAAAAATGAAAATGACACAAACTTGCGCTTGTGTCATTTTCATGGCTGGGGAGGAGGGACTCGAACCCCCGAATGCCAGGACCAAAACCTGGTGCCTTACCACTTGGCGACTCCCCATTAGTTGTGGGTGATTGTGTTGGTGACGGATACGTCAAAGGTGCCTTCCAATTTTGCTCTCGTTCGCGGCAAAGCCGCTCCACTCGAGGCCAAGCGTGGAATCCGTAACCTGCCACAGGCAGATTACGCCACTTGGCGACTCCCCATTAGTTGTGGGTGATTATACTGCGATTTTAACAAGGTGCATCCTTACGGATAGGCCGCGCGCTTTGGCGATAAACTTTAAAATCGACAGTAGTGATTATACATAACTTTAGTGTTTTCGCCAAGTATTAATTGCAAAATTATGATTATGATGGTATTATCAACAAACTGTCCAAATGGGCGGTTTGAACCGAGAGAGGGAAAATAATGGTAAGCGGAAGCGACCCGCAGTACTGTGCTTTGGTGACCACGTTCGGCAACGACGAGAGCGCCCTGGGCCTGTCCGCGGCGGACGAAGTCGTGACGCCGTCCATGACGCTGACGGGCATGGTCCCGGACTACACGAACGGCACCGACGCCGACGCGTGGAGCGTGCTGCGCGTGGATGTGTTCAGCCGCCTCGCCCCTGTCGACAGTCCGTACGGAAGAGATGTGCTGGACGACAGAACGTCCAGCATGCTCGTCCTGCTGATGTCGTGTACGGACGCAGGCATCGCCTTTACCTCGGCGGCAACGCCCGAGGTGCTGTACCTGTCCCTAGGCGGCAACCCCGCCAACGACACGTGCTTGGCCATGTCTGAGTTCACTGTGCCGGTCGGCAACGAGGTGGCCTACTGGGAGCTGTTGCAGGAGGGCATCACGAATGCACTCAGCAAGAATGGCAGCGCCCAGCCGAACATGCTGCTCGCTCTGAAGGAGCGCGGCAAGGTCACCCTGCTGCAGAGCTGGTCGCACCGGATGCGGTTCACCACGTTCGAACACAGCACGCTTGGCCCGCTGCTGCTGCAGCTCGACGACTACCGCAGCGAGGTACTGACCAACACATCGGTCAACGCCGACGCGTTTGCCGCCATGCACTGCTGACCAACATCTCGACCCGGAGGCCTGACATACTTCGCGCCAGGCCTCCGGCGCACTACCCCCGACTCAAATATGAGTCGTTTTTTAATACCCATTTACTTACAAAGTTAATTTTGCTACCGTAAGCATAAGTATAATCGAGGGCAGCTTATGGCAACCAAAAAAACAACCCCAAAACTAAACCGTTCAACGCTACCACTTGTTTCGTTGGTAACTGGTTTGGCAATTATTTTATTGCTGATGAGCATTTTTTATTGGTGGCGGCGCAACGAGAGTGATATGGCAGTTGTACCCTGTGCCACACCTGACTTGCGCTTGACGGCCGGCCAGCAAAGTGGAGCAGCCGGCACGATCTACCAAAATATGGACCTTACAAATACCGGCACAAAAAATTGTAGTATGAACGGATTTCCGACAGCCTTTTTGACCGGCAGTGACGGTTATGCGTTGGGTAATTCTGCAGCTGCACGGCCGAATCCGGCACCGACAACAATAACACTCGCACCTAACGAAACGGCTCACACTGTTTTAGGCTACCCGCAGGCCGGCAACTTTGACCCGGGTGTGTGCACGGCAAAATCAACTAACCTTAACCTGTATCCGCCGAGCGCCACAACGCCATTGCAAGTCCCGCTACAGGTCGCATGGTGTCCTGGATTTTCGGAAAGCGCTATGCAATCCGGCAATTAATATCCAACGAAAAAGAAGCAGACACTGCACTGCTTCTTTTTTATGCGCTATAATTATGTGTGCAAAAGGGGATTATATGAAACTCAAAACAATACTTATTGGTTTATACATTGGACTTGAAAGTTACTTTTTAAGTGTTCTGCCAGGCAGTTTTACAAACAATGTCCAAGGAGCGAAGGTCTTTGTGCCTGTTATTTCGACGCTGGTCACATACGTATTTACTGACTTTTTACTAAAACGCAACTGGTCGCGGCGCAAAAAGATTATTGTCGCCGCTATTGTTTTTGTAGTAACGACGATGGTGTCGATTGGGGTGAGCGCCAGTATTATTTATTCGCAGCGGTACGGCGGCCAGTAGTCACTTTGGCGTAGGCCCATTGTCGGCCGGCATGGTAATGCTCTTTAAAGGGTGATGGATGATGCTTGCGGTAGGCGAGGTAGGCTTTTGTGAGCGCAAAAATGCCAACAGCGTAGATTATGCCCAAAATGACGTCAAACACATAGTGCTCGCCAAGGTAAACAACGCCGACCCAGATCGAAATTGGGTAAATAATCGTCCACCACGTACGGCGCCAACCAAAGGCGCTTATTAAAAACAGTACAAATAACGTTGGGTAGGCGGCATGCAGGGATGGCACGGCAGCGACTGCGTTTGGCGCAAGTTTAGCGTAGACTTGCGAATAATTCGTGACGCCCATTGCACTCCAAACATCACTCGAAATGTGATGGATTGGAGCGATGTAATGCAGATCTGATGCCATCCACGGTGGCGCCGCCGGAAAAATAACATAGGTAAAGAACGCCGCAAACGATAACCCAACAAGCGCACCAACAAAAGACCAATACATTTTGGGCCGCAGCTTCCACAGCAGAATTGCCAACAGCACAGGCGCCAAAAAATGAATGGTATACAAAAAATAAAAGTAAAAATCGTACCACTGGACATGGCCGTGCCAAAGTATATTTTGCAAGTCAGCAGTAGGTAGGCTGCCGCCAGTTATAAACCGATCGAAATTAATCATTTCGGTAAAATGCACATGCGTGTTGAGTTGGTCGGCGATGCTGCGAAATGAATCGTACGTAAGTAGTAGAAGCAAAAATGGCGCAAAGCGCAGCAAAAAGGCACGCGCTTGTCCAAGCACGACAAATAATGCTAGCAACACAATAAATAATGTGTCAGGCGTCCAAAAATTGCGTTGGACAACAAATAATACAGCAACGCCAACGATTGTCGCAGCGCGCAGCCAAAACAGGAGCGGACTTGCCTTGCGGGCTGCGTCGAGCTGCACACCAATATGTTTCAACCGATTCTTCATTAGTACTTAGTATACCAAGGTTTGGCTGAGCACAAACTATGCCAAAAACAAAAGCAGGCGAGCGGGCTAGGCATGGTAACCTAGCTCGCTCGCCGATGCTTCTGTTGTTACTACCCGAGGGACCACTCCGGCTTGAGCTTGGTGACGACGCGGCGGCGGCGCACGATCTCGTCGTACACACGTCGCACGTCGAAAGCGGTCTCGGCCCAGCACAAAAGGTGATAGTGGTGGTTGTCGAGATCCTCGCCGACACATCCGGGCAACGCGCACGCGCCGACGGGCTGCTGCTTGAGCAGCCCGTAGAACAGCGGCCAATTGCCGTCCCAGTCTTCAAAAACACCGGTGTTGCGGAAGGAGCCGTTCAGCGAAAACAAGTACTCGGCAGAATCGAGCACGAGCGGACCGGCCATCTCGCTCCCAAAGCAGAAGGGTGCGAATTCACGCGGTTCCTCGTTGTGGTAGTCGACCGGCAGGTACCAGCCCCAGCAGTCGCGCCTGAACGTATACGACTGGCCGTTGTAGATGACGGGCGCCACCTTACAATTGGTCCTTTCCGCGCTCAACAGCTGCGTACGCAGCAGCGAGTCTGGGGACCTGCGAAGGCTGACACGGTACCTGATACGAAACGGCCACATATTTTTTGCCATCTCCAATCGTTATCGTAACAACAGAGAGCTACCTATGCAGCAAAACGTGCTGCGCAGATAGCTCTCTGCTGACATTTTAAAGAGCGATTATAAAAGTACTATATTTTTTGCGATATGTCAATAATCACCTTATTGACAAAACTGTATTCTAAAACTATGATGCCCTTACTCGCACCAACAAAAGGAGAGAGCTATGAGCGACAGCAAACCGCTCATCCTGCACGTCATCCCCAGTGCTCGCACCAGCACTGACAGGGTCGAACTGGCGATGGAGCGTGTGCACGAACTGTACAATGTCGACTTCGCTACGGTGGTGCTCTGCGAGAAGCAGACGCACGTTCACCGTCACATGAAGCTCTGGGAGGCGCGACTGCTGAGCATCCCGATGTCCGATTCGGACATCAGCTGTGACATCGTGGGCGGCGTCGAGCGATCCCTGGAGATCGCCAAGGAGTCACTGGAGCCCGCCGTCATCGTCATCCATGCCGACGCCACCGCAGAAATCGCCGACGTTGTGATGGACGAACAGCGGCTCGACGGCGCCAAGGTGATTCTGTTCCAGCAGAAACTGGGCACGCCGCTGATGAGCGCTCCGTTCATCGGCAGTGTCCCAGCCGACGTCGATCTCAGCATGGAGCGCGCTCTCGACGCGTATGTCGGCGGCCTGGTGTGAGCCATGGCGGGCATCTGTCCTTAACTCGGACGGGTGCCCGCCTGTTCCATGTCAATGCATAAGCGCTATTGACATGGCAGAAAAAATTGCTATAATATACCATGGTAAAAAATCCATTACGGATTGGAGCTCACCGTGGACTGGCGTCACAGAGCGGCCTGCCGCGAAGAGGACCCCGAGACGTTCTTCCCCGTAGGGAACTCGGGTCCCGCCCTGCTGCAGATCGCCGAGGCCAAGACCGTCTGCCGTCGCTGCCCCGTCATGTCCGGCTGCCTGTCATGGGCACTGGAAAGCGGCCAGGACGCCGGCGTGTGGGGTGGCATGAGCGAGGACGAGAGGCGTGCGCTGAAGCGGCGCAACACCCGAACGAGGGCGCGCAGCAACGCATGATCCCTCGCACTTGCACCACAAGCGTCACCAGAAGCCTCTCTCGCACCCTGCGGGAGAGGCTGTTTTTTTATGGTTCGTATGGTAAAGTATTGACTGCTTAGAGCACCAGCTCTAGCGCACCTGCCAAACGAGGAACCCCTTGTCAAGCGACGAAAAAATAGCAACCAGCAAACGACTGCGCGAGCTCCTTACGAGTCCAAAATACAGTCACATATGGCAAGCTAAAGTACGACGACGAGGTAAAAACGGCCGCGAGATCCACACCCTAGCCGTCGCACGAGTACTGACCGAATACTACAGCCTCCAAATCGCTCAAGATACCGCTAACGCCCTTAGGCGCCTCAAAAACTTCGACGATCAAGCTAACCGTATGCTTTACAAAAGCACGTTCGGTCCTAAAACGCTCGAGCTATTCATCGCTGCCTTTGGCATAGACACAACCGATGCTATGGAACTATGGGAGCTTATGGACGAAAAACCCCTAGTCGGCCAGCGCAACATATGGCCGTATAGAATACTCTCAGCCCATGACATTTACACCGTTGGACCAAATGGCAGGCCCACGAAATGCGAAACGACCGAATTATGGTATGCCGAGGAGCAAATTGTTTACGGTTGCCGTCTAATTTTTGACAATGCGATCGCAAAGTGCGAAGTCAAAGATGGCGTTGCGCTCTTTGACGAAACAACAAAGTCTGCATGGCTTTCCCTAAACGGTGCAATCCCGCAGGGCGCGACGCGCAAAGTGCAATACACGACGCTTTTTGCGCATACAGCAACGACTGTCCAGGAATTTGTGCGCACAACAACGTCGCACATCAGTGATGTCACTGTGACGGTTCAGTTTTCGAGGGCCAAAATCCCACAACAGCTTGCAGAGGTGACCTACAACAACACCTTTAGTCTTACCAACCGGTGCAACCTGTCCGACACGCTGGCCGCAACGCGGCACGCTGACGCGCTCGAAAACTGCAGCATGGGTTTCCGGTGGGCCTTCTGACGTGGTAGGTTTGTCCGCCCCCTTCACCGACGCGTGTGGGGGCGGACAAAATCCGTTTAGGCTTATAAAGTTACTTTTTGTAACACCAAAAGCATGCTACATTTGTGAATGCTAAGCGCAAGCTCTAGCCGCACCTATCAAAGGGGAGTTATGACGTCGCCACAAGGACCAGACAAGGCCATAGAGCTTCTCGGTGATTTGCTCGCAACAAAGTACAATAGCTGGATTTTTAAAGCGCAACGAATGCGTCAGGGCAAACTAAATGCGCGCGCAATCGCGGTTGTCCTTGCTGACTACGTGTATAAAGGTCAAGCGACTCCAAATAATGTACGTCAGCTCCGCGACAAGACCGACCGCATGTTAAATAAAGGCATTTTGACGCGGGAAACGCTCGATCTTTTTATTGCCGCCTTTAAAATGAGTGACGAGGATGCAGCCGAGCTTAAAAGTCTTATGCCGCGGACAACAAAATTGCCGTCGGTTTTAACAGCGCCCGCCTTTACGGTTTTGTCGCTGCGTGACGTCTGCTTTGTGAACGACCACGGCGTGCCACAAGAACAGCGAACAACACTTTTTGTTGCGGCAGGCCCGCACGGTCTGAGCAGATACCAAGTTTTCTTCGACACAAACCGCGTGGCCTGCGAAGCGCACGACAGCACCGTTTCTAAACTGCGCGAGGCGGGTAAGGATTGGGCGGCAACCATTGCGCTACGCGTCCCGCTCGCGCCGGGTGAGCGCGCAGAGCTTTCGTATGCAGCACGATTCGGTTACCAAAGGCCACACCCATATTATGTTCGGACTGCCACTCAGCCAATGAGCGACGTAACCGTGGAGGTTAAATTTTCGCGCGGCGTAACATACGACCGTGTGACGCGATTGCTTCACATCACCGAAACAGGTGGCGGTATCGAAGAGGTTTACAAGCCGGCGAACGGCGCCGTCACTTGCCACGCCGAATTCCTGCAAGAGGTAAGCATGGGGTTCCGCTGGCCAGCCCCCAAGCTTTAATAGGTGCGCCCGCCCCGCGAGTTTTGCAGGGGCGGGCACTTTTACACTTCTGGCAAAAAATTATTACGACTCCAATTCCATAAAACAGGATGGGCTTCGGCGGGCGTAATGCCGCTGTTTTTTAATAGCTCGCGCCAGGCAGCCTCGACCTGTACCGGCGTAGCGCCAGGCGCCACAAGGCCGAGTTTGACACTACTTTGCAAGACATGCGTGTCGGGGATAATCGAAATTTCGTGCACATTTTTAAACTGTGCGTCGGTAAAATGACTCAAAATATATGGCCAATAATTAGATAATTTTGGCCCGCTTAAATAGGGGAATCGTTTGCGGTAAATGGTTTGCAAAAGGCTGATTAAATGACCAGCATCATAACCAGCCTCTTGCAAAAGTTGGCGCGGATCGTTGGCATAAAACTGGTGTAAGCTCGCGGCAATTGTTGTCCAAATAAGCACGTGTTTGTTGGGCTGCAAGGCAAGTTTGTGCTTGGTAAGGTCAATGCGGATTTGCTCTGGCGCCGCGTCGGCTAAAAATTCAGGGAAAAATACATAGCGCGTGGTTGTATCTTGCCATGTTGCCAGCGCCGCCGCCCACATCGCCGGCGAGCTGCGTTGAAAATTTATACAAACCGGCAACGTAAAATACAAGTAATTTTCGCGGCTACCAAGCGGCAAGCCCGGATTGACTTCGTGCTGAGCAAGCGTTGGTATGGCGCCCTGGCCAAACAATTCTAGTAATAATTTTACGCGGGCCAATTGGACGTTAGTAATGTTTTGGGTCGTATTCATGTCGCGATTCAACAATTTTTATTGTCGCAACTTTGTTTTGATTTTTAAAGTTGTCGTTGGTACTTTCGAACGATAATTCTTGGGCCGCGTATTCCGCTTGGGTCATCCAGGCGTTGCGGCCGCCTTCGAACTCGGTAATTAATTCGCCACGCGGGTTGGTGCAGTCGATTATAAAAAAGATTTTATCTTCGAACATGTCGCCGGTTTCTTTGTTAAAGTCCATTTTGTGGTAAATAGATTCGAACGCGAGGTCGGCTTCTAAGTTTGTTTCTTCTTTAAGTTCGCGGGCGGCTGCTTGCAAAATAGTTTCGCCCCAACGAATTTTGCCAGTCGGGCGCCCCCAGTAGCCATAAAATGGTTGCTTGAGCCGTTGCTGCACCAGCTGCTTGCCGTCGGCGCGGCGAATCATAAGGCAAACGGCGACTTTTGGCTGGCGTTCGACCATGCGCGCGTCGGTGTCAAAGCGGTTGGCGAATTCTTTGCCTTTTGGTGTTAGGCTGTACGCGCCGCTGTTGTTTTTGCTAAGCAAGCCTGCGTCGAGCAGCTGCTTTAAGTAAAAATTAAAATGATCGCTGCTTAGTTTGCTGGCTTTTTGCAATTCGGCAAACCGCGCGTCGGGCCGAAACAGCAAAACGTGGATGATTGCCACATGGGCTTTATGTAGTTCTTTTTCAATACTCATACCAGCCACTGTAGCGGCCAAAAAGTAATAAATCTAGTGAAAAAGTTTTAACTGGCTTTGGCCATGGCGCGCGCACGCCACGGCCATGCCTGTTACTCGGTGCAGAGAATGGGGGCTTCGTTAATGGCCCAGCGGCGAATTCGCAAACCAGTTTCGCTGCGCAATGCCAGGGGTAGCGTTACGACCATCTCGGCTTCGTCAATGATTGCCATTACATTGCGCCATGTTCGGGATTGAATGCGTGTAAGCACTTCGTGGCGCGTCGGCAACTCGTACATGCCCACAACTATGCCGCAGAGCTGCGCAGTTAGATCGGTGAGACCGTCTTCGAGCAACATGCGCTTGCTCGTAACAGTCTTGCTGCGCGAATCAAAACAGACCTCCATAATGGCAATTTGCGACTGCAAAAAACGGTCGAGGTTACCTGGCGCCCAAAACATACAATCTGCCTGGGCGCCAAGGGTGATCATTGATTTACCCAGTGCGTAATGGTCGGCGAACATTGGTAGCGTCGCCAGCCAATTGACCATATGCGAGATGTTCAGAGCTTCGCCCAATTGGGCAAGCACCTCGCTAAAATTCATGGAACCATCGGCGATGACGCCTTGCAGTGCTACAATAGCGGCCTGCACCTTTTCCCTGCCAACTTCGGAGCTCACGCTTCCTCCAACGGTATGTAACAGGACGTACGTTATAGTACCATATCAGATGGTTTTTATCTTGTTGTAATTATAATCTTTAACCTTGTGCCAGGCTTTGCTTTGCAAATTGTAGCCGCGGATTTCGCCTTTAACTTTTGCAAGTCGCACCAAAGCTGGGTTGTAAGGTGCTAACTTTTTGTAGTAGCGCAGGTCGTCGTCGCTAACAATCGGCTTGCCGGGGAACATAGTTTTAAATTTTTCGCGGCCGATGCGCGTAAAATAATCAATTTCGGCATGCGGCGGACAAAATAATTCGGCTTCGACATTCATACGGCTGACAATTTTTTGAACATCATCTAAAAGTTGTGGACTTTGTGACGCCACAAATAACCACACTTGGCCATTGGTCGTCTTAAATAAAGTGCCCTGCGATGCAACGCCGGTTTGCACACCGCGCGCTATGACATCAGCTATGTCAATTTTGACGCCAAACCTGTCAGCGCACGTGCGTTCAATGGCAATATCACCAAAAATTTCTTCATTCATCTGATTTGATTATAGCAGAGGTAGAAGAGTTATTTACTCTTTGTTTTTGGCGCCTGCGTTTTTGCGGCGGCCGCAGGTGGTGGAGTTGACGGCAAATACATGCTACGCATTTGGAACAACAAATAAAGACCGACTGCCGTGCCTAGCAGTTGGCCGATAAGTCCAAAAATATCACCGGTGGCAATGACCTGCAAAATTGCCTCGGCAACGTTAATAAGTGACACCCAAAATATAATGTTCCAGCCCGATTTTTTGCGATCGCGTAGCTTGGGGTAGGCGCTAAAAAACAAGATGGCTTCAACAATCATAACGACTAAACTAACCCACAGCAAAAACGATAAATCATGATACTGCGCGTACGGTCGGCCATACAAAGATTGAGCCAAATCATTCGCCACAGCCGAAAAGTGCCCAACAAACGCCAGCGCCTGCCACGCTAAATATGTTATCCACAGCATAACCGCGCCAGCGATCAGCGTAATCCACGGCATAGCGCTCACTAAACTTTGCCGCGCGTTTTGCGAAATCGTAAATGGCGCCTTAGTGACAAAAATATCGTTAAGCCAGCTTTCTAACTTTTGCATACAACCTGCCAAACTTACTATGAGCTTAAGCATAGCGCGTTACCACACTTCGAGCAAGTTGATTTTACAGCAGTTGTCTCGCCTGGCAATGCCGAGTACAATAGATGCGATGACGGAGTTTACTAAGGCCTACGCCGCACTCAACAAGGCCCAACGCGAAGCGGTTGATATAATTGACGGGCCTGTTTTAGTTGTCGCCGGCCCAGGCACTGGCAAAACGCAGCTTTTAGGCATGCGCGCCGCCAATATTGTGCGCCAAACCGATACTGCGCCCGAAAATATTTTGTGCATTACGTTTACCGAATCAGCCGCCGCGGCCATGCGCCAGCGCCTTATTAATCTTATGGGACCGGAAGGCAATAAGGTTACGGTGCACACATTCCACAGTTTTGGCGCCGACATTATTGCAAACAATAGCGAATATTTTTATAACGGCGCGCGCTTTAGCCCAGCCGATGACATTACCAGCTACGAAATTTTACGCGCAATTTTTGAAAGCTTACCCCACAGCTCGCCACTCGCCAAAACAATGAACGGCGAATTTACCGCACTTAAAGATGCGCGCGCCGCAATTTCGCACCTCAAACGCGCAGGTTTGTTGCCTGATGAGCTGCTTGTTGTACTCGACCACAACCAAACTTTTTGCGACGCTGCCGAACCACTATTAACAGAGGTATTTGCTAACCGATTTAGTAAAAAAGATTTGCCTAAGTTTGGCGATGTAGCAAAAAAATTGGCCGCACTGCCAGCAGAACCGCTTGCGCTGACGTTTATAAAACCGCTGCGGGACTTGTGCGTGCAAGAATTCGCCGCCAGCCTGCAGCAAGCCGCCGAAACTGGCAAGACCACACCGCTCACCGCTTGGCGCAACAAGTGGCTCGAAAAAGACCACCGCGCCAACTTTATCTTTAAAGACCGTAAGCGTACAAAAAAATTGCGTTCGCTCGCCACCATCTACCAAAAATATCGGCAGACTTTGTTAGAGCAAGCGCTCTTTGATTTCGATGACATGGTCAGCCTGGTAGCGCACACACTCGAAACTACTAACGAGCTACGTTACAATGCGCAAGAACGTTACCAATATATAATGGTTGACGAATTCCAAGACACCAACGGTGCGCAGTCACGCTTGTTATTAGCACTGACCGACAACCCTGCAAACAACGGTCGGCCAAACATTTTGGCAGTGGGCGACGACGACCAAGCAGTGTACGCTTTTCAGGGTGCCGAACTTAGCAATATTTTAGATTTTGCTGCGCGCTACAAAGACACAAAAATCATTACATTGACAGATAACTATCGCTCAACCCAACCAATTTTAGAGCACGCACGGCAGGTCATAAAACAGGGGACAAACCGGTTAGAAAATTCACTACAACATATTCGCAAGGACCTAATCGCTCACAATAGCACCACGCCAACCGGCACCGAGCTTTACGTCGCTAAAAACCTCGATGCCGAACAACACTGGATTGCCCAACAAATAAAAGAGCGGATTGCCAAAGGCGCTGCACCAAATAATATTGCAGTGTTGGCACGAACCCACCGCCAGCTGATTGGCCTGTTGCCGCATTTGCATGCTGCCGGTATTGCTGTGCAGTATGAGCGCCGCAGTAATGTGCTCGAGAGTCCGCATATTACTGAGCTCGTTACCCTCGTCGAACTTATGGTTGCACTGGGCGAACAGCGTTTTGACGTCGCCGAAAGCCTACTCCCCGAAATTCTAAGCTACGATTTTTGGCAAATCCCCACTGCCGACCTCTGGAAACTTTCGGTGCGTGCCTACCAAGAACGGCGCATGTGGCTCGAACTTATGGTTAGCACACCGGGCCAATTGCGCAAAATCGCCGAATTTTTGATTGTTGTATCGCACCACGCCATGCACGAATCGCTCGACACAATCTTAGACATCTTGCTTGGCAGCAGCGAACTGCAATTGCCCGACAATGACAGCGATGCCGACACGCCATTTGCCGCTGCGCCACCGCCCCACGATGAATACACCTCGCCTTACCGCGAATTCTATTTCACAAAAGAACAACTCGCCAAAAACCCAGCACATTACATAACGCTACTGAGCAATTTGCGTGCCGTGCGCCGTGCCGTGGCTGCGTATCGGCCTCGCGCAGCCATAAGCGTGCGTGATTTTTTAGACTACATCGAACTTTGTGAGCGCACTAGCACACCAGTTGTCGACACAAGCCTTACGTACGACGCATTGCAGGGCGTACACCTTATGACCGCACACAAGGCAAAAGGTTTAGAATTCGATACTGTGTATGTTTTAAGTTGTCAAGATGATGTATGGGGGCGCAAAACTCGCCGTTCTTACAGCAGTTTGAGTTTTCCTTACAATTTGCCAATCGAACCTGCCGGTCAACACTACGACGACGCGCTGCGACTATTTTTTGTGGCTATGACTCGCGCCAAACAACACCTCATTTTGACCGCGCATACCAATGACACCACTGGTAAAGATGCGATTGTCGCCGAATTTTTGCAAGAGGGTATAACGCCGCATAGCATTAAGACCAATGCGCCACAGCTCGAAGAACTCATGCCCGGCTGGGAGCAGCGCCACCTGACATTGTCGACGGTTACACAAAAAGACGTGCTCAGGCCAGTGCTCGAAAACTACCAGCTCAGCGCCACTCATTTAAATAACTTTTTGGATGTCACACGTGGCGGCCCGCAGTTATTTTTGTTGCAAAATCTGCTACGGTTCCCGCAGTCTATGACGCCGAGCCAGGCGATGGGGCAGGCAGTGCACGCGGCGCTGGCACGCGCCCACAACCACTTAGCTGCGACTGGCGAACGACGCCCGCTCGAAGATGTTTTGCACGATTACGACGAGCACTTGCAAACTGCCCGCCTTAGTGAACGTGACCACAGCTTTATTGCCGAAAAAGGTAGTGACGCGCTGCATGCATTTTTAAGCGCCCGTTACGAAAGCTTCACTCCAAACCAAAAAGCCGAACGCGGCTTCAGCACCCAAGGCGTACGGATTGCCGACGTGCGGTTGACTGGTGCAATCGACCTTTTAGAAATTAATAAGACCGACAAAACCTTAATAGTAACCGATTACAAAACGGGCAAGCCAGCCACAAATTGGCGGGGCACAACTGAATACGACCGCATAAAACTTCATAAATATAAGCAGCAACTTATGCTATATAAATTGCTGGCTGAAAATTCGGTAGATTTTGGTGGCTTTACAGTCATTAAAGGCGTGCTGGAGTTTATTGAGCCTGACGATAATCGCCAGATTCATGCCTTACAAATGGGATTCGACACAGCCGAACTCGCAGCATTCATCACACTACTCAAAGCAGTATGGCGTCACATTATGAACCTCGACCTACCCGACACCAGCAAATACGAGCCGACCTTTGCAGGGATGTTGGCGTTTGAGGATGACCTGCGGAGTGGAAAGATTTAAGACTTAATTAACTGGCTGCAACGTCATAAGTTCACTTCTTAATGCGTCGCGTTGCTGGTTTTCAAATGCAGCATTATTACCCAGACAGACGCCTTGACCCGCTTCGACATCTTGTGGAACATAAAAAATAATGTCGCCAACTGCTACATAACCATTAGCAGGCACGATGCTCGACGCAGTTAAATGGCTATTGTGTGCACCCTCGACGGCAAGCAAATCTGATTGCGATTTGTAAACCCTAACAGCTATAATAAAATGCCCCGAACTATTATTGCCATTCGCTATAAAATTGCATGCATTAGTACCTTGTTGAGCGCCTTTATTAATTAATTCTTTAGTTGTGAATTCTAGTATCTTATAGCTGGTGCCGTTGTAAGAACTGTCAATGGTTGCATATACGGGGCTAACAGTGCCTTGTCTAAACCCAACGTTTAACTCTTGTATTTTAAAAAGGTCTGACTGGACAGGCTTACTGCTCACGCTTGACGAGCTGCGCTGCTGGTCGGCGTTACTTTGCTGAGGTTGTTGCGGTTTTTGCTGCGCAGCCCATGCCAAGTAACCTATTAGGCTGGCAACTAAAACAACCACGATTAAAATTAATATTGCACTAAAACCATTCTGTATTTTGTGTTGCGACATGTCTGATCTCTTTAAGCTGCCAGCATTATCTGACACACTCGGTGCGATTGCAATGCTAAAGTTTTCCACAGGTTTTATCAAAAATTACTCTTTCCTTGCATGCGAGTGTATGATAAAAATTCTGTTAACCTGCAGTTAGTGCAATTGCAGGTCGTTCCTTTGCTCCCTAAGGATAGAAGTGCAGCATGAGAAAAAAGCTCACAGCGCAGACAACAGCGGCACTTTTAAGCATCGCTATGTGTCTTTTGCTCACTCCATTTGCGAACGCTACAACGAATAAACAAAACCGGGTAATTCTAAGTGGCTCGAGCTGGCTCGGCGGCAATGGTGTCGATATTTACGCTAACGATGGTGATTTCAATTCAACATCGTCAGACGTGAACTACGTCAACATCGGAACGCCAAGTCATCCGCATATGATCCTCAGCGGTTACCGCTGGCAATGCGTCGAGCTTGTCAATAGGCTATACCTTACAAAAAGATGGATAACTGGTAACTGGGCCGGTAATGGTGGTGACATGTTTAGTACAGCACCATCAAACCTCGCTAAAGAAGCCAATGGCAACATCACTGCCGTTAAACCAGGCGATGTCATATCGTTTGGTGGAGGCTGGGGTAACTACGGGCACGTTGCTATAGTTGATCACTTGACATCTGTTGGTCCGACAAAAATGACTGTTTGGACTATCAGTCAAAATCTGTCAGACACTGATGACTCGACAAGTGCGACATTTACCTGGGATCAAACTGCCAAAACGATTAATCATTGGGGTTCCTATACGACCAATGGGCTAATTCAGGCGCCAAATGATCCTTCAGGCAGCAACTTGTCCGCTCCCACCGGCGCGAGCCCCATCCAAAACGGCGGCTTTAACCAAGACACGTCGCATTGGTCGGTGAGTGGTTCGGCAAACCTAGCGTATAACAATGCAAGTACAACGCCGAATGTGTATCCATATGAGGGTACGGGATTCGCAGCAACGAATGCATCACAATCAGGCGACAGTATTGCACAAACCAATAATGTAGCGATTGGCACATACGACACGTGGTGCGCCTCTGTCAGAGTTGTCACCATCGGACAAAATCCGGGGAGTGGTGGCACACTCGCGCTTTGGTTGCTAGGTTCGTCGAATGATGTGTCGACCACTAGCTTTAGCAACCTCGCAGGCGCAAACAACTGGCAGGAGGTAAAAACCTGCGTTATGGCAATGGGTGCGCGCGGACAGGTAAAGGTCCAATTGTACCCGAGCGCAGGCGCGCCAACTATAGGTGTTGATGCCGTAGATGTACATCAAACGTTAAACACTAGTGGTGGTTTCAATAATGGTAATGGCTATTGGAACCTCCAACCTAACACCAACTTGGCAACTTACACGGTCGCTAATGCTGTAGGTACTAGTCCTTACGAAGGGAATGCGTTTGCCGCAACAAATACGTCGCAACCAAATGGTAGCTTTTTGCAAGACATGCCACGTAGTATTTCGCCAGGGGACACATTTTGCGTTGACGCCGAAGTCATAACCGTTGGTAATGCAACTGGTGCTTCGGGCGCTCTCGCACTTTATCTAACAGGAGCCAACCCTACAGAACAGTCTGTATATTCATTTGACAATTTGCCAGGTGGTAATAACTGGACGCATGCTAAATCGTGCGTCACGGCAACCGCCGTTCATAGCAACATACGGGTACAAATGTATCCGGCAGTCAATGGGCCGACGCTTGGTGTCGATGCTCTCGATGTGCATGCCTCTATTATTCAGAACGGGGGCTTGAACGGCACTAGCTCGCATTGGTCGCCAAATGGGTCGCTAGGGTATGCTAACTACCAATACTTTAGCGGTACTATACCTTACGAAGGCAGTGGCTTTGAGGTCGTACAGACAAACGTTGCAAATAGCAGTCTATCTGAAACACGGAGCTACAGCTGGAATGCAGGTGACACGTTTTGTGCAGAAGCAGAGGTTGTCACCGCCGGCATAAACCCTGGCGGTGGCGGCACGTTAGCGCTGTGGCTATTTGACCAAAACAGCACGAATGTTTCAACGTACAGTTTTAGTGCACTCCCTTCGGACAACGGCTGGACGCGTATAAAAACCTGCGTTATGGCAAGTGGCAGCACAAGCAATGGCACTATTAAGGCTGAAATGTACCCGTCTACAAACAATCTACCGCTCGGCATTGATGCGATAGATGTACATTAAGGTGTGAACACTAACACCCTGCTTTGTCATGCCAAAAAACGGTCGCGACAGGTGATATTCTGTCGCGACCGTTCATAAAATAGCACGCGAGTTGTAGGCTTTTAAGAGCCGGTAACCATTGAAGAACAGAATAAACTCCAGGGTTTAACTTATATGGCGGGTGTGTGCCATCATTAAATACGATGGAAGCCACGCATACTTGAGTCGCACAACACACAAGCAGCGGCCACAGTATAGAGGTCAATCGCAGCAAGCTGAAGCGTCCGCTGCGACTCGTCTAGACTGCCATTTACCACTGTGATCGCGGCAGGCATAGCCCAACGGTCATAATTAAAAGCTTGCAACTTTTCGCCGAATTGTTGCAAAACTGCAATGCGGTTGAGGGTCGTACCTGCGCGGTCATTCACAACCACCACGACTTCACAGTGGGTATCGGCAGAAATTTCGATACCCTCTTCGCCATGGATACGCCGCAGCGTTTCGGCTAAGGTTGCGCCGTGCGAAAAATGTGTGCTTGCAGAAACATCAGTCGCACGCATGATAATTGTTTCGAGATCTGCTTCATCGATTGTAATACCCAGCGCACTTGCTACCGCACCAATTTCGTCACCGTGATGTGCAATAAGGGCAACTGCACCGGCCATTTTGTCGACAGCACCACAGCCTGAATCGTCAGCATTGTCAGTACTACTCGCTATATGGCAGCCAAACTGTTCGCTAGGTAAATGACGCAAAAAATTTGTAGCATACTCAGCGGTTGTTTCGCCAGCTTTAAATGTTTGCGTGGTTAGCATGTCAGCAACCATAAGACTAAAAATACCACCAGCGGCATTTACGCTCGCCAGATTTTTACCATCTTTGCGGGGACGGCCATCAATACAACTACAGGGAAGATTGGTTGTTGCGGGCGAATATAAATCACTGCCTTCGAGGGCGGCGATAAAGTTAGTGACGTCAGCGTCAGTCAGCTCACCGGCAGCAATACGCGCAGCCGCACCAATAATGCCGCGACCCGATTCATTTAACGTAACAACGGGCATAAAACCTCCAATTTACTACTGTTTTGCAATTGCGTGGCGACCGCGGTGGCGACGAAGTTCGGCAACTTTAAGTTGCACAGCGTGACGGTCGATTAAGGCTTCGGCGCGCTCGAGTTCTACTTCATCTTTCGCTTCGGCCTTAAGCTGTTTGGCGCGCTCCAATGCGGCAGCGGCGTCGGCCTCGACAATGTCATCAGCATGATCGGCTTCGTCAACTAAAATACGTAGGCCGGTACTGGTCATCTCGGCAACACCGCCATTGCTAGCGAACACGTCAACTTGCTCGTCGGTGTCAGTTTTTTTATGGCGAACGCTCACCACGCCAGGCACGACAGTTGTAACCAACGGCATATGCTGCGGGTACACGGCAATGCTGCCTGTCGAAGTCGGTAAAATAACTTCGTAGACGTCAGCTTGCAACTTTGGACCAGTGAGAGTAACAAGTTCGAGTTTCATGCAACTACTTAACTTCCTTAATGCCGCCCTTCATGTAAAAGGCGCCTTCTGGTTTGTCGTCGTGCTTACCTTCTAACACTTCTTTAAAGCTAGCGATGGTTTCTTTAAGCGGCACATATACACCTGGCTGGCCAGTAAATTGTTCGGCAACGTGCACGTTTTGGCTTAGGAATTGTTGGATGCGGCGGGCGCGGCCGACGATTTTTTTGTCTTCGTCGCTGAGTTCCTCCATACCCAAAATTGCGATGATGTCTTGCAGTTCTTTGTAACGTTGCAGCACGCGCTGAACTTCGCGGGCAACATTATAGTGTTCTTCGCCAACAATTTCGGGATCAAGTAGGGTAGAGCTACTGTCGAGCGGGTCAACCGCTGGGTAAATACCAATTTCGGTCAACGCGCGGCTCAGCACAATGGTGCTGTCTAAGTGGGCAAACGTTGTGGCTGGCGCTGGGTCGGTAAGGTCGTCGGCCGGCACGTACACGGCTTGCACAGAGGTGATGGAACCAGTTTTAGTGCTGGTAATGCGTTCTTGCAGCGCACCCATTTCTTGCTGTAAGTTTGGCTGGTAACCCACAGCGCTTGGCAGGCGGCCAAGCAAAGCCGAGACTTCGGAACCGGCCTGAGTAAAACGGAAGATGTTGTCGATGAACAACAGCACATCTTTACCTTCATCACGAAAAGCTTCAGCCATGGTAAGACCACTTAAAGCAACGCGCAAACGAGCTCCCGGCGGTTCGTTCATTTGGCCGAAGACCATGCTGGTTTTGTCGAGCACGCCAGAATCTTGCATTTCTTGGTAGAGGTCCAAGCCTTCACGCGTGCGCTCACCAACACCAGCAAACACCGAGTTACCACTGTGGAATTTGGCAATATTGTTAATAAGTTCCTGAATCAAAACGGTTTTGCCGACGCCAGCGCCGCCGAACAAACCAACTTTGCCGCCTTTGGCGATTGGCGCTAAAAGGTCAATGACTTTAATGCCGGTCTCCAGAATTTCGGTCTTGCTAGACTGATCAACCAAGGCTGGCGGCGTTTTGTGGATCGGCGCGATGGTCGCGTTTTTAGCAGCTGGTTTGCCGTCAATCGGCTCGCCAGTCACACTAAACATGCGGCCTAATGTAGCCTTACCAACCGGCACGCTAATTGCCGCGCCGGTGTCGGCAACAGCCATGCCGCGGCGCAAACCATCGGTAGTACTAAGCGCAATGGCGCGTACAGTAGTTTCGTTTAAGTGCTGAGCGACTTCCAAAGTCACTTCGCGGCCTTTGGCGTCAATTTTAAGGGCATTGGTAATTGCCGGGAGTTGGTCTTTGCCAAACTCCACGTCGACCACCACGCCCACAATTTGGGCAATTTTGCCCTTTTGGGTCGTTGTCATGGTGTTCTCCTTTTGTACGGTATTCATTAGTTCAAAGCCTCCGCGCCACCGGTAATTTCGGCTAATTCCTGCGTGATGTTGGCTTGGCGGGCGTTGTTAAAGGCCAGGGTTAAATCATCAACAAGTTCGTTAGCATTGTCGGTAGCGCTTTTCATGGCGAGCATACGCATAGACTGTTCGCTTGCAAAAGAATCAAGTAAAGCTTGTAATAGCTGTACATCAAGCAAACGACGAGCAGTAGCTTCTAGCACAGCTTCAGCCGATGGCTCAAAACTAGCTAAGCGCAGGTCGTCGCTTACTTCGACCTCGGTAAAACCGGCCGGTAGCAACGGTAGCGTTTGCGCTTCTTGGCGAACGGTATTGTAGTAATGAGTATAAATGACGTCCACCGCATCGACAGTGCCATTGATAAACATGGTTGCTGCTGCGCGCATGATTGGCTGTAGATCGGTGACTGTTGGCGTTTCGGGTAGGTCGCGATACATGCCAACCGCCTCTGTTGCAGCGAGTCGTCCAACAAGCTGGCCGGCCTTTTGTCCTATCGCAATGGTGTAGCTTTTTACACCGACAGTTTGATCCTTTTTGAGTTCTGCCAAGTAACGCTTTAAAGCGTTACTATTGTATGCGCCAGCCAAGCCGCGATCACTCGTAACGACAACAAGCAGGCGGGCTTTGACGCTGCGCTTTACAAATAGCGGATGTCTGGCAACATCGGTAATTTGACGCAGGCGAGTCAGTAATTCGCGCGCCATATCGTTGTAGGCGCGGCTGCGCTGGGCAGCTTCTTGAGCTTTGCGCATACGAGCAGCGGCCACCAATTGCATAGCTTTGGTGATTTGTCGCGTGTTTTTTACCGAGCCAATGCGGCGTTTGATGGCGATGGTGTTAGGCATTCGCCACAAACCCCTTGGCTACTTTTTTGGCAACATCCATTATAAGTGTCGTTGTATCTTCGCTTGGTTTGTCGCCTTTGCTGAGCACTTTCATGTCATCTTTGTGATCGGTCCACAGGTCAGCAAGCATGGCGTGCACTGCGTCATTGATTTTGTTAACGGGCACCGCGTCGAACACGCCATTGATCGCAGGCAGCAGAGTGGCAACTTGCTCCCATACACTCATTGGACTGTATTGTGGTTGTTTAAGCAGCTCAACGAGGCGCTCACCACGTTCGATGCGACCTTTCGTTTCGGCATCGAGGTCGGTGCTGAATTGCGTAAAGGCAGCAAGTTCACGGAAGCGAGCCAGGTCAAGTTTAAGCCGACCGCTCACACTTTTAACAGCCTTGGTTTGGGCAGCACCACCAACGCGGCTCACACTTAAACCAACCGAAATGGCGGGGCGAATACCCTGGTAAAACAAGTTTGTTTCGAGGAAGATTTGACCATCGGTAATCGAAATAACGTTGGTCGGCACGTAGGCACTGATGTCACCGGCTTGGGTTTCGATGATTGGCAAGGCGGTTAAGCTGCCGCCACCATTTGCATCGCTCATTTTTGCTGAGCGTTCTAGCAAGCGTGAATGCAGGTAAAATACGTCGCCAGGGTAGGCTTCGCGGCCCGGTGGGCGGCGCAGCAACAGCGACATTTGACGATAGGCTACGGCGTGCTTAGTAAGGTCGTCGTAAATAATCAGTGCGTGACCTTTGTTGTCGCGGAAATATTCTGCCATTGCAGTGCCGGCATATGGGGCGAGGTACAGCAAAGATGCTGGGTCGGCTGGGCTAGTCGCCACGACAATGGTTTGGTCCATAACGCCCTCTTCTTTAAGGCGCTCAACCAAGCGACTAATTTTGCTAAGTTTTTGACCAACAGCTACATACACATTTACGACACCAGATTTTTGACGAGCTTGGTTGATCATGGTATCCACAGCAATAGCGGTTTTACCGGTTTGACGGTCACCAATAATAAGCTCGCGCTGGCCGCGGCCGATTGGCACCATGGTGTCGATGGCCATAATACCGGTCATCATTGGTTCGCCAACAGTTTTGCGGTCGATTATGCCAGGTGCTGCTTTTTCGACCAACCCCTGTTGTTTGGCTTTGATCGGGCCTTTACCGTCGAGCGGATTGCCAAGCGGATCAACAACACGGCCCAAAAGTTCCGGCCCGACTGGCACAGTCAGCACATTACCCTTAAGTTTGACACGTGCGCCGGCGCGGACCTGACTATCGCCACCAAGTAGCACGGCGCCAATTTCGTCTTCCATTAAGTTAAGCGCGAAGGCTTCGACGGTTTTACCGCCTGGCGTTTCGATTTGCAGCACTTCATTAAAGCCAGCGTTTGTTAAACCGTACACCCACGCCACGCCGTCACCAACGCGGGTGACAATGCCGGTTTCTTCCAAACCTTGCTCGCTTTTGAGCTGACCAATAGCGGCCTGTAGCTCGGTTGATAATTCTTTTACACTAATCATTTATTCCTCCGGCAATGTGGTTAAGCTGGCGTCGTACGCTGGCATCAAGTTGCTGACGAGGCGTGCGCACAATTACGCCACCAAGCAAGCTAGGGTCAGTTGCAGCCGTTACCTCAACGCTTTTGGCGCCAGTTGCTTTAGTAAGCAGGCTAGCGACAGCATCTTTAGTGGTCTGACTGGCAGGGGTGGCGGTTGTAATAACGGCGTTTAAGCGGCCTTCTTGCACGTACAACTCGTCGGCAACATCTTGCAGCAATAAATCAAGCTGCTGGGTTTGTTTAATATCAATTAAATAGGCGGCGAGCTGGCGCACAAGCACAGTTTTGTGCGTCGGCTGTTCGCGCAAAGTGCGCACAAATTCGCGAGCAATGCGACGGCGACTTATTTTAGCCATGGTTCACCCCTTTGGCACCGGCGAGCGCTTTGGCGATTAAGGCTTCGTCTTTTTTAACATCGAGCTTTTCGCCAATAATGCGTTCGGTTGCCATGGCAACAAGCTGAGCGGTTTCGGCCTTGAGGGCGGTGCGGGCTTTGGCAAGTTCGACGTCCATTTGCGCTTTGGCTTCGGTCACAATATGTTCGGCGCGTGCGGCGGCTTTAGTCTCGGCAGCCTCAACCATTTGGGCGGCTTCTTTGTGACCAGCAGCAACAATATCGTCGGCTTGTTTGCGGCCTTGGGCTAGCATAGTGGCAATGGTTGTTTCGGCTTTTTTGAGCTTGGCCTCTGTCTCGATGGCCTGAGTAATACTTTTTTCGACAGTCTTACGGCGGTCGTCTAACGTTTTTACCAAACGCTTAAACACAAACTGGCGCAAAATAACCAGCACAATAATAAAGGTAATGAGCTGGAACAAAAACGATTGCACATTTAAGCCTAGCGCCGACAATCCGCCGGCGCTCGCATTATCTGCAAAATGGGTGAGCGGCAGTAACACGGGCACGGGGACCTCAGCTTGTGGTGAACACAATTAACAGTACGAAGGCAAGCACGGCGTCAACCAAACCAGCCATAATAAAGGCGGCAGAGAGCACTTTACCTTGTACTTCTGGGTTGCGGCCAATCGACTGTACAGCCGACGCGCCAATTAAGCCAACGCCTAAAGCTGGACCAATGGCGCCAATGGCGATGGTCAAACCTTTAATTAAGCTTGGGTCGATTTGTTGCATAAAAACTCCTTTAGTCCTTATTTAATTACATCCGTCGCCGGTTTAACAGTGGCGTTTGAATGGTCTTTATAATCCTCATGCTCTGGCGAATCGCTATTGTGTGCGGTCGCAATACTGAGGTAAACGGTGGTAAGCATGACAAACAGGTAGGCTTGGATGACGCTAAAGAATACTTCCATTAAGTATACTGGTGTGGTCGCTGCCCAGCCAAAATTGCCGGCGATCTCGCCAATAACATGCAGCAACACTTCGCCGGCATAAATAACACCGAACAAACGCATGCTAAGGGTTAAGATGCGGATGAATTCGCCCATGACCTCTATAAGCCCAATAAACAAGTTTATTGGATTCCATGGTTTGTCGGTAAAATAGTGCTTTAAGTGACCAACAATGCCGAGCTCTTTAATGGCGTAAAACTGCACGGTCACAATGGTTAAAACTGCCAGCGCTAATGTGCCGTTAAGGTCGGTCGTAAACGCGCGGAGGAGGGGAACTTGGCCGTCTGGCGTTGCCAAAACAACCGTACCAACACCTGGGATCAAGCCCGACAAGTTCGCAAACAAGATAAAGGTAAACAGCGTAATCAACAGAGGCAAATGTTTATAGGCTTGTTTGCGAGTGCTAAAGTTTTCGACAGCAATGTTTAGCAAAAACTCAACTAAACTTTCGATGGCAAAGCTAAACTTTGACTTTGGTTTAAGTGTGCTTTTGCGTGCGGCAATAATAAATATGACAAGCACCAGCACGCCCGTAATAACGCCAAACAGCATAGAGTTAGTAACCGCCAGCGGCCCAACATGAAAAATAGGCTCAGCAGCCAGTGGAACGCTTGGACCGTTTGCTGCAAAGTGCTCAAGCATATGCCCCCTTTGACGCAGCACAAGCAGACCCAGATGTTGCAACTATTATTTTCATCTCTGGCGACAGTATACCAAAGGATAAAGGTTTGGCCAACCCTCAAAACATTTTTATAGCCTATTGACATAAATGTAATATTATTGTAAGATTAACAAATCCGAGCAGGACAACTTGCTACGGCAAGCACCCTGCAAACACGAAGAAAGTGGGAAACATGTCCAAGCGTTCGATGTTCCGCGAGCAGCTGCTGGGTTCCCTGGTCACCACGGTCTGCAACGGCCGCGAGGTCTTTCGGGCCCGGCTGAAGTTGGCCATCGACAGCAAGCACTTGCTGCCGGTGAGCACTGTGGACACGTCGTTGGCCGGCTTCACGACCGCGGACAAGCAGCTCAGCCTGTCCGTCAAGGCCATCGCGACGGCCAACGGCATCAGCTGCGACACCCTCGAGGTCAGCCTCGTGTGCAACGACGCCAAGCTGCGCAAGATGTTCTACAACGCCCTGACCAGCATGCCGATCGTGGACGTCGTGAACAACAGCAACGGTGCGCTCAACTGCACCATCGACGCCGGCACCACCGGGATCAGACAGGACTACTGGAGCATGGTCGAGGCCGCGATGGCGCTTTTGCGCCAGCAGTGCGCCGACGACCGGCTCGCGAGAATCGAACAGCACGCCCAGCGCTGACCCATCCCGCGGGCGCACCGGAAACACTCCCCGGTGCGCCCGCACCACGTCGTTTTGCAGGGTGCGAAAGCACTCCCGAATTACCTAACAGCCACATGGCTGTTTTTTGTTTAGTGCCACCATCTATAAAATAAGTTGCTAACTTGACACAAAAAGTATATTATTAACTTCCAACCAACAAACTACTGTTGGAACGCACCCTGAACGGAAGGCGACGTGATGGCTTCGCTAGAAGATGCAGCCAAGGCGCACTCGTTCAAACTCGCATTGCTTGGCGAAATGATGGTGTGGTTAGCGCAAGCGGTCGCGGACTTCAAGGACTACGCCTGCCGCTGCGCCAAAGGCTCAGTGTGGGAGCGCGGCGTAATCGCCGAGAAGACTTTCGGCGCGACCACCCTCCGCGTATCTGACGTCCGAAGCAGCAAACGAGCGATCTCAAAGGGCACCCAAACTGTGCGGCGTAATACGCTGCGCCTGACCGTCGACACACTCGACGGCGACACGTGCGCTGCGCTACTGGCGCTGATCGATTCCTTAATCAGCAGATCATCAGTAAAAACCACGTACACGATTGGCGGCAGGAGAACAAGCTTTACCTGTACCCTTCAGGTCAAGAACTTCTAGCCGCCGTACAATTGACGCCAACCATGAACCATGTCCCAGCGGACGGACGCACTCTGCCATGCAGCCGCCGCCGGCTGTGCAGGGTGCGTCCGTTCCAAAATTATCCTTACAAAGCAGCCCACCGTGGCTGTTTTTGTTTGATAAAAATAATATTACACTGTAGAATAGCATGTTAGCCAAGCAACACTGCTTTGACTCGTACCCTGCACAAGCGTCGGAGGTAAACATGAAGTTTATTTATTGGTGCTACGCTACAGTTGGGGGGTTACGAGGCGAGCAAATACATCAGTTTGTACTCATTATGAACTTGATTACCAGCATGCGTAACGAGCTCAACAATACACTTGCCACTGCCCTTAAGGCAGGCAAGCCTTGCCTTGCTGGTCTACTGAAGGACAAAACCTACATCGACCAGCAAAACGACAAGGTGACCATTAACGTACAGGCCAAGCCAACAGAAAACGATGATCTGCTCACCGGTGGCCTATATATCACCATTGACTGCGCGGACACAAAATTGAGCATCTGCCTCTACGGTTTGCTAGACGCCAGAGGTGCACAGCTCAAGAACAACCTCTTCGGCTCTGGCTTTGTCGCTACATGGGCGCCACCACTCGCCGCCAAGTATAGCAACACCTTCAAGCTTTCTGCCTAGCCAAAACGCGCGTGCCTGCACGCTGGCGTTGGCCAGTTTGTGCAGGGCACGCGCGTTTTTGCGTAAACACTATATTGACATTATAAGAATAATATGCTATTATATTTACACCTTGGCTACTCGTGAGTCAAGTCTCGCACCCTGCACAGTGGAACAGGAGACATCGTGAGATTTTTTACGTTTTTTCGGGATCTTTGGGACATACGGAATCGCCGCCGCAGCGAAAAAGGCGAGGAAAAAACCGTAATGCTCATGACCGGTCTGCGTGGCGAATCGCTCCGTCAGTACATGGCCTTCTTCAGCTCATTGCGCGATTACCGCCGCATGTTTGCTAGAGCTATATCAGAGGCAATAGGACGAGGCAAACCGATTCCGGCCGATGGCCTTTTCGCGTTCCGATACACCAGAGGAAACATCAGCGTCACAGCGACGCCGACCTCGTACAAGAATTACGCTTCGGGATACCTCGACGTAGCCGTGAACTGCCGAAATGACGTCAAGCTCCGCAAAGCAATCGAACGTGTATTCGCAAGTGAAGGTAGAGAGTTGACCACGCTAGCAACGGGCTACACGTACCAAATACCTGCTGGCCCCCAACACTTCGTTGACAACTACCGAAAATTCTTTTCGCAGTACTTCAGCTAGACGAACGCACAGCACTCGCATGCTGGCGTCGTTGCCAGCTCTCCCCATGCAGGGTGCGTTCGTTCGAAATTATATAACAAAGACAGCCCATACAGGGTTGTTTTTGTTTGGCGCATTGCCACCACGTATACTTGTATGGTATTTTACGGTGACCAACGCAAGGTAACTTGCCTGGCGTGCACCCTGCAAACAGCGACAGATGGGGAATCATGTTACATGACGACCACCGTTTGGCAGCCGATATTGTCATGCAAGGGCTGGACGAAGCGATAGCAATCTTTAAACGCCGTCTTACTGCCGCTGTCGAAGCTGGCACGATATTGTTTCCTTTTTCGGATCGCATTCTTAGGCGGGATTTCAACGATAAGCCGCTAGTCAGCTATACCTTCAACTACGCCACCAGTGGAAACATCAAGATTGATGAGATCGGTATGATGATCTACGGCGGCGATGAACAGTTGATTAAATTGCTCGACACCTTGCTCTCTGGGCAATTGCTGCCCGCCAAAATGCCATTTCACGCAACTGGCCATGTCTACGCCGTCGCGGTGGCTGGGCCCGAAATTGAGACATACCGTGCGATGCTCGAAAGCCACCGGCGGATCCGCTGATTTTTACACAAGTGCGCCGACCACCGGCGTCGGCGCACTTGTGAGCGGCCTGCAGGGTGCACTATCGCCTTTACTAACAGCTGTTTTGGCTGTTTTATTTTACATCTCACCATATTGACATAAACCTATAAAAGTTGTATTATTGTATAAGCCAAAAGCAGGGTTACTTGCTACGGCATGCACCCTGTAAACTTCAAGGCACTGGAGATACGATGTTTTTCCGCAATCGCACCAAGATGCGCCTCCTCGACCTGGGCCAGATCATGTGCTCGCTCGGTGAGGTGGAGACCTCGTTCCTGGCCCAGATGGGCGCCGCCGTCGAAAGAGGTGAGCCGATCAAGCTGAACCCCAATCAGGTAGACGCATGCGTTATGCGCTCCCTGACCATCGGATCGCGCGCTGTACGGTTCGCTCACCGCATCAACGAGCAGGGTGTCGTGTCCAGCACGATCGAGCTGTTCGTTGGCGGCAACGACAAGTGGCTGTTCACGGCACTCGATTACGCGCTTGAGCCCTGGTGCGCAATCCGAACCGACCGCGTCGATGGCTGCATCTACAATATGTGGATCAGCGGCCCCCAGGCTACGCGCTACCTCAAGTTGCTGTTCGACAACCACATCTCCATCTGACCCCCGCAGGCGCGCCGACGCCGATGGTCGGCGCGCCTGTACCAGGAGTTTACAGGGTGCAAATGCATCCCCAATTAAAACACAACACAGCCAAAAGGCTGTTTTTGTTTGCCTAAAATCTATTGACAAATACATAAAAAAGTAGTATTATAAATAACTAGCCAAGCAGGTAGTGCTTGCTTCGGCACGCACCCTGCAAACTCCAAGCGAAAGTGAGCCACAAGATGTCCGAGCAAAACCTCTCGCCCCTGCAGATGATCGTCGGCCAGATCCAAGCCCAGTTGACCTACGGCCGGTCGCTGTTCCAGCAGGGCATCAGGAACGCCATCAACAACCTGGCGCCGCTGCCGCCGTACCCGAGCATCTCGGGGCTGGACACTCCTGAGGTGATCGTCAAGATCGGCACCGCGCAGGACCACGTGTTCGGCGTCCGGCCGGACGTGTTGCTCGTGGCGGTCACCTGCCCGCTCGAGGGCCACGTCGTCCACGCCAGCCTGATCAAGGCGCTGGACCAGCTCTTCCAGGGCTGCAGCGCGTTTGACAACCAGTTCGGCGGGCGCACCTACACGGTGACCGCCCAGGCCGGCGAGCTGGAAGGCCAGTACGCCGGCATGCTCATGCAGGCGCTGGAAGCCCAGCGTCAGCTCAGATCGAACAACATGCCCGTCTCCTGACTCGCTGCGAAGTGCGCCGACCACCGGCGTCGGCGCACTTCGCCCAGTCATTGTTTGCAGGGTGCAATTGCACCCCTTGTATTCACAGCAGCCATATGGCTGTTTTTTTAATTGGCAATCGTTTATTTATAGCTTATAATTTGACGAGCTTGCAATTGCGAGCTTGCGAATGAGGAGGAAAATATGACTGCTGTTCTGAACTTGAACGAGCAGGCGACCATCGAGGTCATCGAACCGCCGCAGCCAGTCGCCGTCGAACCAAGGGTCGAAGCACTTCAGCCGCTGCGCGCCATGAAATGTGGCATCTGCACCAAAACCGATGGCTGCACCAACTGTTCGTATGAGTCGTAGCAACTGACTCAAACCCGCAAACCACTCGTGCCGCCCACACCAGGCGGCGCGAGTGCATAAAACCTTTACTTTATAAACTGTGCTATACTCATTACATTATGGAACACGTTCAACAATCTCTCCCGGTTACCGTCTACAGCAGTCCAACCTGTGGTTTTTGTCACATGGCCATGGATTATCTAAAAGAAAAAGGCGTTGCGTTTACCGAAAAAGACATTAGCGTCGACCAAGACGCCTTACAATACGTACTACAAAAAGTCGGTCAAGCCGTCACTCCAATTATTACTATTGGCGATACCATTATCGTTGGTTTTGACCGCCCCAAAATAGATGAAGCGCTGCGCGCCAAAGAAGACACCGCTCATACTATGCCCGCCGCCGCTTAGTTTGGTTAATTGCTAAAAGTATGGAATAATCGCTCTAACCAGCAAAATGCTGGCGCGGCAAGCGAGGAGGTTAGCGTGACCTCTGCTTTTGAACGGCGCAAAGACTGGCGAGAGGCAATCGAACTCGACCAAAAATTACTGGGCGAAATAACGCTGCAAGTCGTTGCGAGTAGTGACGATGGTTCGGCAAAAAAACCAAAAAGTGTCACTATCCATCTCGCAAACAACATCTGCCGTTGCCTGACTGCCATTATGAGCGACGGCCCGCAGCGGTCAATCGGCAGCGAAATGCAGTGGGGACGTGCCCTCAACCACAAGGAACCAGTGCGTGGCAGTAGCTTATACCGCCACTATGTGTACGTCATTTTTAGCGGTAAAGAGGCTGTGGCAATCGCCGAGATTCTGCTGGGGCGACTCAGGCAGCTTGAAAGCGAGAAAAAATTCGCGTGCATCCAGCGCATCGAAGATTCAAGGCACTACAACCGCACCATGGAAACGCAACAGTTCACTATTGTTCTCGCACTTCACCCACGGCCATAACGGCCAATGTCGGTCAGTTCGCGAATGGGCGGCCGGCACCTCGCTTGCCGCTCTATTCGTGTTAGGCTTACAATATGGCATTTGAAGATTACAAGACGAAAAAAAGCGTCGCCATTGTTTACACCGGCGACAGCAAAGGCAAAACGAGCGCCAGTTTAGGGCTTATGTGTCGTGCATTGGGCCGCGGGTGGCGAGTGGCATATATTCAATTTATTAAGGATTGGGAAGTGGGCGAACATGCATTCATCCACAGAATTCAGCCGCTTTTTGCCGACCAACTTACGTTTTACAAAGGTGGTAAAGGCTTTTTTAATGCTGGCGAAATAAGCGCTAAAGATGTCTCGCCGGCCGAACACGCCGCCGCCGCACAAGCCACTTTTGTTTTTGCTAAACAGTGCGTGACCTCTGGCGACTACGCATTAGTTATTTGTGACGAAATTAATAATGCCGTCAATGACGGCTTACTAAGTACAGCTGATTTAGCCGATTTTTTGGACAGTCGCAGTCCAAAAACAAGTGTCTGTCTAACCGGCCGTAATTTCCCACCTGACCTACTAGGTAAAGTTGATATTGCGACAAATATGACAAAAATTAAACATCACTTTGACGATAAATTCCTAGCCAATAAAGGCATCGACTACTAATGCATAGCGTGTGAGCGCCCGGGGTCCGGGGGCGCTCACACGGCAGGGAAGTCTGGATGGCGGAGTTACTTACGCTCAGAACGCGCGGGATCTTGCCAGCGGGGGGTGTCATACAACCCCTGGGCGCACAAAAGCACCGTTATAGCAGAAGCGTCGTTCCGCGAGCTGCAATTGCACCGTAGCACTCGCCCCTCAAGCGTGACGCTATTGACGCCAGCCATTTTCTGAAGAGTCGCAATCAGCTCTTCGGGCTTGGGCGGCAAACTGAGAAGCTGGACGGTGATCTCTTCGCCCCGAGAAGGTAGGGGACCCATTTCGAAATCCTAATGTTGGCGGCACTTACCCTGAGCCACAAAAGTGGCCAGTGTGCGATTGTATTATAAAGTAAATAAAAGTGCAAATTTTTACTAGTAATGCTTGTTAATTTTTTCATAGTACGCTCAGTTGTCGCCGACACTTTGCCGTGATATAGTATTAGTGGGGAGTAGGCAATTTTGCCTCTCTCCACCATAATCGCTCAGGCGGTTTATTTTTTTGGGCTTGCACTTCTTGCGATCATGTATTAGCATAACCGGCATGACAAAACGCCAGGCAACAACATTTGCATCACTTATTATTACTTTGCTTGTTGCGGCGTTGGCTTTTGCGCAATCTAGAATCACCGCACCGCAGTCAGTAGCAAGCCCAGCACCGGGCTTTTATAAAGTTGTTCGTGACGTTGATGGCGATACTATTGTTGTTTCCATGGATGGCAAAGATGAAACTATTAGGTTTATTGGTGTCGACACACCCGAAACGCATAAACCTAATACGCCAGTCCAGTGCTTTGGTCCTCAGGCAAGCGACTTTACTAGTAAGGCAGTAACTGGCAAAACAGTGCAGTTGGTAGCCGACCCAACAAATGACGATCGCGATAAATACGGCCGACTGTTGCGCTACGTTTATTTAGAAGATGGTAGTTTACTCGAACAAACATTAGTAGCTCAAGGGTATGGCTTTGCTTACGTCAGCTTTCCATTTCAAAAGAAAGCAGACTTTATTGCTGCGCAACAGCAAGCCCAAGCAGCCAAACTGGGTCTTTGGTCTGCATGTCAGCCTTACCAAGAACAAGGCGGTCGATGGCAAACGCAAAATTCAGGCTAAGCGGCCGGCGGTAAAAAGCGGCGCATTGCTTTGACGGTGTCATCGGGCGCTTCGATTGGCATTAAGTGACCAGAATTTGGAACAATACTAAAATGATTCGGGCCAAACATCGCTTGTAATTCAGTAAGACTGTCTGGCGTTAGCATTCGGTCGGCATCACCTGCAATGCAATAAAAATGATCTTTACGCACGTCGGTCGTACGGTATGCATGAATATCCATGAGTTCTTGACTGATTGCAACATAAAACGCAAACTTGTCGGGTGTATTGGTACTGCTGTCGCCGATCCAACGTACTAATTGGTGAATATCAACAGAATGCCGTTGCAACAAAAATGTCCCACGCCAATACCGGGCCTGGCCAGTGCCACCAACTAATTCTAGCGCTAACCGTTTTGGCAATAATGCTAACGATTTGCCAAAAATGTACGGTAAAATGCTAACGCGTGGCACTGGATTTAATAAAATACACCTGCTGTATTCGCCAACAATTTGTAGACACGACATAAAGGCAATCTGTGCACCAAATGAATGCGCAATGACTATTGGCTTTTTGCCGGTCGTAATGGCGACATGCTGAACAAAGGCTTTAAACCATTCCACGACATTTGCGACACTAACAATAGGCGGCAGGCCAGAACCACCGTGGCCAGGTAGATCTGGCAAAAACAAATGATAATCATGCAGCCGCGAAGCCAATGGCCACACCCCATGGTGCGAACCATTTAAACCATGCAGTAAAATAAGCGGCGTCGCTGCGGCTGTACCGCCCTCCCAAAAAGCAGTCGGTATACAAGCAATGTGTTCACGACGACGTTTAAGCGGCAGTTGTTTTGGATTGAATAACGTGTTCATAAATGGCGATAATCTTTTTGCTTTGTTTTAATTCCGAAAAGTGACCTGCGATCTTACGACTTTCGACGCACATTTGTTTATACCGCGCTGAATCATCAAGGACGTCATTAATTTTGGCCGCCATATCAATAGGATCATCCTTGCAGAAGTAGCCATTTTGACCTTCGTGCACAACTTCAGTCACTGGCTCATCAATCATAACAATAGGGAGGCCAGAAAGTGCTGCTTCATGCAAGGCTAGACTTTGGGTGTCGGTCAGCGACGGAAAGGCAAAAACGTTGCTGCTACCAAGGGCAACGCCAAGTTCTTCGCGTGGAATACGACCAGTGAAAATTATGCGGTCGGCAGCGGGTGAGGCGGCGGCTTTTGCTTCGAGCTTAGGGCGGTATTCGGCGAACTCGCCAACGTAAAGAAGCTTAACATTTGAACGCCATTTGGCGAGTTCAGCGATCATTTCTATAAGCATATCCAGATTTTTTTCAGGGCTTAGGCGGCCGACGTAACTAATAACTTCATCATCTTGGGCGATGTCCCACTTTTGGCGAAAGGCCGTGCGTTGAGCAGCTGTCGCCGCAGGCAGCGCGTCGACCCCAGTCGGAATAATATCAATTTTATAATGCTCGTCACCGACTTGCCAGCTGCGCATCTGCTCGGCACTTTTGCGCGAATGGGCGATAACAGCATCGCAATGACTGTGCATGACTGTAATAAGGTGTTTGACCATTTCGCGATTCCACTTTGCCGTGCCAAGGCGGGGGCGCGCCGCCTTAAGGAGCTCAAGCAATTCAGCACGCGATGGGCGAAAGGTAAACGGTAGTACTGCGCTCATTGCAAAAATGGCCGGCAACGCAAACGGGTAGTGGTCAACGTATTCAAACAGGTCGGTACAATATTCGGCAATAAGTGGTTTGTCCAGCTTGTGCGCAGCGTACATGCCAAGCAAACCAACAGGTCCAGGCGTCAAAAAATGAATAATATCAACGTCCAATTCGGCAATTCGCTTAAGCACTCGCGGCGGAAAAAAGATAGAACTATTAAAATCGTCAAACCCTAAACCGCTAATAGCCGGAAAGCGAATAATATGATCGTCATGTTCGTCGTCTTTGCCGCTTAAGCTCGAGGCTGGCGCAAAAATATATACTTCGTGTCCAAGTTGCTCAAAGCTGCGGCGCAAAATTTCAGTAACATACACTATGCCATTTAATGATGGCCGATACGTGTCGGTAAAAATAGCGATTTTCATCTTACCAATAGTATACGGCAAGCTGGTGGCTCCACCAAGCCAAAAAGTAATGCCATACGTTACTACCTTGGCACAGGTGCATAGTACGATGTCTGGCGATTGCTACATACCGCTTAATATTCTATAATAGGCTGATTCTGATAGGGCCACAGACCCTAGTAGAGTAACAACGTCTACCTAGTCCAGAGGTACTTAGATGTCTGACGTAATCCTAGTCATTGGTGACGTCCCCGAGGCGCTGCGCGAGCTCGCGCTGAACTACCTCCGCGAAAAGGCATTACAGGCCAAGTCGTGCATTGCCCTGATGTAAAAAAGCTCAACACCATCGTAGAAGATGCACGGGAATCGGCCGCAACCGGAAGGCAATCCGTTTCTGACGAACCCTTTTACGACGAAGCCTTCAGACAGCATATTGGTTGCGACTTGCGGACGGTTATCGCCCTCGTGACCATCGAAGCCGTCGAGGAAGCACTTTACCAATTCACCGATCGCCACACAAGCTTCTTCGGGAATTACGAGCTCCCGCTCCTCATCATCCGCACTCAACCATCACTCTGGATCGACGAAAAATAGACGTTGTTGGCGGTAAGGGGCAGACGCTCCTTACCGCCAGCACAGTACACGCCATTTATAAACTGATAAATATCATACTTATCATACACAAATGGGTTTTATGTATGACCGACAACATTGAAATTATAGTGTATTAATGTTATAATAGGCACAGTCGCAAGAGGTAACTAACAGATTGGGTTGATTAAAGTGAGCGAGATCGCAAGGATCATCGACACCCTGAAGTTGGCCATGAACAGCCTGCGCGGTTTTGGCATCCGCCACATTGGTTTCACCAAAGATGTCCGACGTGAAGATGATGGCTACGTGGTCTTACTGTACGCATCGCCAGAGCTGTGGGAAGCCATCTCCAGCGCCGGTGAGCTGATGTATCATGAGCGTTTGATCCTGGTGTTGCGTCGCATGTACGAAATGTTTCGGCCCCTGGTTCACCAGGGTATTGTGACGCACTACGGACCGGCCGAACCAATGAGCCTCGCCCAGCTGGACCTCGTGCCCAGCGTGCTCGCCAAGTTCGACATCAGCTACAACGACACACTTTACACGGTGCCGCCGAGCAACCTCGCTCACTACACCCCGCTCATCGAGACTCTCGGCATCCCCGCCAGGGGCATGGAAACCGGCCTGGACCTTTGGGGTCGAATGCTCCTGAAGCCGCTCGAGCTGATGACGCCAGACGTGCCGAGCATCACCTTCGCCATGGTTTCAAACAGCGCGAAGTTGATCGACGAGGACTACCTCGCATCGCTCATCACCATGCTCGGCCACAATGTGGTCAAGATTCTCGACGCCGACGAACTGGACAACCAGCTCGAGCTCATCAAGCTGATGATGCAAGCAATCGACGCCACCAGTTCGCTCATCAACTAACAACTCTCGCGGCTACCGGTGCTCCTCCGTGAGGGGCACCGGGTAAGCCATGCACGCCACGTCGGCGTGTTTTTTGTTGCATATTTTACGACTTACCATTATAATTTGGTCGCACGTAAACGTTGTGCACGTTAGAAGATTGGGGTTCCATGCTCAACACAACACTCGCACGTGACCCTTTTGCACAGCACATCAAACAGCGGCTGCTGACAATGAAGCCGGCAACGGTCGAAAACGCCTGCAGCTGGGATTTGTATGGTGCAAGAGGCGCCTACTATATCATTGTGCGAGTCACGAACGTTTTAGCTCAACAGATGCTCGCTACCTGCGCGTACGAGTATCCTATAGAACTGTTCAATAGCAGCCTCGAGGTCTGGAAGTCCATCACACAAGAGCCATTCGGGCATAATGCTCGGCTGGGCTTCACGGAGCTCAACGCCATGCTGCAATGTTACACATCTGGCAGCGAGCTCAAAGCGTTTGGCATTACGATGGACGGTTGGCCCATCGTCGAAAATGCTGACTTGACCATAAAACGTTTGGTCGAAGACAATGTTGTCGACAGTAACGACCCATTCCTAGAGGATTACTATCGGTCGGCATTGTGTGTGCCGCAGTCAAATTTCTTGGACTGTCTCCGGCGTGGGTTGTCACCAATCGCGCTCGACAAGTGGGGGAGAATCCTGAAGAACTATTGGTCGATCGAAGGGCGACGTGTCTTCATTGTCCATGCGCCGCTCCAAGTCGACCTTCAGGATGTCGAAAAGCTGGCCCGCATCAACCTGGGGTGGAACTGTCTTCCACAAAAAGTCACGCGCTCGAACTACGCAGATCTCGAAAAAGCACTATTTTACTCCAGACCCCTGAGCTTCTTCTAACGGTCGCCGCCTTGCACATCACCACGCGCAAGGCGGCGCCGACCCTGGCACTTTTTATTAAAAAGTCATACACTTACCATAACTAGTATGGCTAAAAATATTCCCATTGCCCGCGTTTTTTGGAAGGACCCCGAATGGCGCCCATTTTGGCGTCGTCATACATGGGCAAGACGCATTAGCAAGGTCACATTAGGCTTTATTGGCGTTGTGGCAGTCGTACAATTATTGAATTCATTTGTGTTTACGCAAATTCAAAACCCAAACTACGGCGTTAGTTTTTCTATTAAGCAAGCTCGCAATTTAGGTCTGGATTGGCAGGCAAACTTTTTAGCACTCGTCGACGATCTACATTTTAAAAACCTACGGCTCATGAGCTACTGGGACGAAAGCGAACCAATCCGCGGTCAACTCAATTTTACTGACCTTGACTGGCAAATGGACCAAGCCGCCATGCGCGGCGTAAAAGTTAGTTTAGCCGTTGGGCTTAGGCAGCCGCGCTGGCCCGAATGTCATGAGCCGGTATGGGCGACAAAACTAAATGGCAATGCCTGGAAACAAGCCTTGTACGCCTACATGCAAATTGTGGTTGATCGCTATAAAAATAATCCAGCATTAGCCAGTTGGCAGCTCGAAAATGAAGGCGAAAATAACTGGTTTGGCACCTGCGACCCACCAGATCGCCAACGGCTTAACGAAGAATTTAATTTTATGAAACAGTGGGATCCAGACCACCCAATCGAAATGAGTCTCAGCGACGAACACGGCCTCCCAATAAACCCACCTGTGCCTGACGCTTATGGCTTCTCGGTTTACCGCATTGTTTGGAACGACAAATTCCCACCAAATGGTTATATTTACTACCCAACGCCAATTTGGTATCACCGGTTACGTGCGGCTGTTATCCAGCTCATGCAACATCGGCCTACATTTATCCATGAATTACAAATGGAGCCGTGGGGTCCTGAAGATTTTAAAAACTTAAGCATTGCCGAGCAAAACCAATCCATGAGTGCCGCGCAGATTCACCAAAACTTTATCTTTGCCCGCCAGCTGGGCATGAAGGATATTTATGTTTGGGGTGGTGAATTTTGGTATTGGCGCAAAGTCAACGGCGACCCAAGCATTTGGAACGCCGTAAAAACCGAGCTTACAAAATAACTTAGTCAATTATAAAAGTGTCTTATAAATAGCAAGTAACTGCTCGCCACTTGCCTGACTGTCAAACCGTTTTGCAATACTGGCCGCACCTTTAATGGCATTCTTTTTAAAAGACGCGTCTGTAAATAGACGTTTAATAATATCTGCAAATGTGTCGTTGGTACCGCGCACAACATCTTTTTTAAATGTATCGTCATATTCAGGGATGTCGCGCACGATTATAGGGAGACCGACAGCTGCCGCTTCTATGACTGCCATTGGGTGATTTTCTTGTTCAGACGGCAAAAAGAACACATCAGCCGCTTGCAAATACTGTTTAACTTTAGGGTGTTCAATAACGCCGGTTACGCAAACGTTTGGCGGGCAATCATCGCGCAGTTGCTGCATAGCTTTGTAATCGGCACCAAAATGTTTAAACGGCATGCCACCAATCCAAATAAAATGGCAGTCGGGCAGCGCTGCGGCCGTCTGACAAAACAGATCAAAACGTTTGCGCGGTTGGATCTGGGCCGAAGTGATAATGACACGCGCATCTTGCGGAATAGTAAGCGCCGCACGCGCAGCCGCTTTGTCAGCCGGCGTTGTGACGTACATTTTAGTGTCAACGGTATTGTAAAGCACAGCAATTGGCTTAGTGACGCCAAGTTGTGAACGAAGGGTCGATTCGACCATACCAGACACAGCCAATAACACATCTGCCTTGTTATAAAAAAATCGCATGTACCGGCGTGCGACGCCATACAATTGCTTGGCACCAACAATTGAACCAACAAGTGAATCAGGCACAACATGTACGGATACAACTTTTTTACCTGAGCCAAATAATAATTGCAATAGACTGTACGGACCAACTGTGTGGATATGCGTAATGTCAGCGCCACGACGAAACTTATTTATAATCACATCAACGTCGCGGCGAGCGGCAAGGGCACGGGTCATCTCTAAAAAAGCGGTGTGGACGCCGTGACCCTGCACCGTAAATGTGCTTTCTGAAACCATATTAACTTTCAGTTTGGAACGCATACGCTTTGCTCGTATTGTAACAGAAGTTTTTAAAAAGCACGATATCGTGACTGACCTCTGATATAATACCAACAGTATGGCAGCCAAAAAACAGACCGATGCGCTGGTAGTCAACCGACGTGCGCGACACGATTACGACCTTCGCGACACCTACAATGTAGGCATTATTTTAAGTGGTCCCGAAGTAAAGGCTGCACGCAACGGTCATGTTAGCCTTAAGGGTAGTTACGTTACTCTTAAGGGCGGCGAATTGTGGCTTATTAACGCATCGTTTTCGGTATTGCACAGCCGGCCAGGTAGCAGCGAACGTACTGTCGATACCGGCGCGCGTAAACTACTCGCCAAAAAAAGTGAAATCGCCCAGCTTGTTGCCGCCAAGGACCAAGGGCTCACTATTGTGCCGCTCAGCATGACTACACGCACGCGCTACATAAAATTGTCGATCGCCAGTGCTAAAGGCAAAAAAATGCACGACAAACGCGAAACAATAAAACGTCGTGACCAAGAACGTGAGGCCAAGCGCGCCATCGCCGGTCGTAACACGTAAATTTTACAGCAAAAATAGTATTTATCGCGGACGAGCTTGTGCTAAACTTCGCACGTAAGCAAAAACGGGGAGTAAAATAAAAGTATGACGCGCGAAGATCGCAACTACGTAGCCGCATTAGTCGAAGATATCAATAGTAAGTTTGATTTGTTGGTTGAAATTGTAGTGCCTATGCAAAAAGATGTGGCAGTATTAAAAGAAGACATGAAAATCCTCAAAAAAGATATGCGCGAGGTAAAAGCTGACATTAAAACATTACAGACAGCTCTTACGGCAACAAATAAAGATATACGTGGCCACGGCCGCCGCATTACCCGCCTCGAGGCAAGCTCCGCCTAAGCTGCTATACTTAAATCATGAAGTTATATTCCTGGAACGTCAATGGTATCCGCGCTGTTGTGCGCAAAGATTTATTTGTGCCTTTTGTCCAAAAAGAGGCGCCTGATATTGTATGCCTACAAGAAACCAAGGCCGAACAAGGTCAAGCGGTTATTGACCTTAAAGATTACCATGAATACTGGAACTCTGCCCACAAAAAAGGATATTCCGGCACTGCTATTTTTAGTAAAACCGAACCAATTGCCGTAACGTACGGCTTCCCCGAAAGTTTAGCTAAAAAATATACGCTTGTTGACGAGTTAGAGCGCGATTCCGCCACCGAAGGCCGCATCATTACCGCCGAATATCCCAAGTTTTATGTTGTCACCGTGTATACGCCCAATGCTAAAGACGACCTTAGCCGCTTACCACTGCGCCACAAACATTGGGACCCAGCTTTTTTGGCATATTGTAAAGAGCTCGAAAAAACAAAACCAGTTATTTTTTGCGGCGACCTAAATGTTGCCCACACCGAACTTGACCTCGCCAACCCTAAACCTAACCGTGGCAAAAAAGGTTTTACCGACGAAGAGCGCGAAGGGTTCCAAAACTTTTTAGACGCAGGTTTTGTCGACACATTTCGCATTTTTACCCAGGGCAATGGCCATTACAGCTGGTGGAGTCATTTTGCAAATTCTCGCGCGCGCAACGTTGGCTGGCGTATCGATTACATTTTGGTATCTGAATCGCTTAAAAAACACGTTACCGCCGCCGAAATCCACACTGACGTTATGGGCTCCGATCATTGCCCTATAAGTATTACCTTAGACATTTAATATGAGCCGTCCGACTGTCGCGCTTATTTACGGACTTGCCGAAGGTCCATGGTGCAGTACCACATTCCGTGCGGCCTTAAGGGATGCTGGCTTTGACGTTGTTAACGATGCGGCAAAAGCTGACTGTGTGGTGGCACACTCAGGTGGACACTTGTTATTGCCAAGTCGCTACTACAAAACTGTTTTGCTTGTCACACCGAGCTGCGGCAATAAATATAAACATGTACTCCGTGACCATGTCGCAAAATTACGACGCGACAATCAGCTAGCACGAACGCGTAAATTTGCTATGCGGTGGTGGGGCGGACTCGGCAAAAATGCATGGTACTTTGCAAATGTGCGACGCAACTGGCAATTATACAAAATGTCACGTTCGCCAGCAGGTCAAACCTTGCCACATTGCAATGCGCACACGGCGGTAGTTTTGGTCTGTAAAGACGATCCGTGGTCAAGCGGCATTAACGCATCAACAGCCAATAATGCACCACGTTACGCTTATGCCACCTACGAAGGCGGCCACGACGACATTTGGTATCAGCCACAGCCATTCGCCGCACTTTTACGTCATCTTATACAGGAGGAGCTATGAACCCAGCATACTGGCACCGCCAAACGCCCAAAGAACCACTTTACCCTGACATAGAATGGCAGCGGCCCGAACAAAAAGCTCTAGCCGGTAATTTGCTTATACTCGGCGGTAATGCGCACGGCTTTGCGGCAGTTGCCCAGGCGTATACCGACACAAAAAAAGCCGGCATAGGGGAATGTCGAGCAGTACTACCCGATGCCCTTAAAAAGAACATTGACCCCCAGGCGCTTGATTGCGTTTTTGTACCAACGAACCCCAGCGGCGGCATCACTAAAGATGCCTTGCCAGCCCTAAAAGCTGCCACCGCCTGGGCGAACGGATTATTGTTAATTGGCGACGCTGGACGCAATTCCGAAACAGCAATCGTTTACGAACAACTTTTAGCTGACTTCCCAGACAAGCCCACGGTTATTACGCGTGATGCTTTAGACCTTTTAAAAGGCGTTTGGCCACAGCTTTTACAGCGTGACTACACAGTGCTTGTCGCGACATTTGCGCAATTACAAAAACTATTCCAGGGCGTTTACTACCCAAAAACCATTTTATTTAGCATGCAGCTGACAACACTTGTTGAGACACTGCATAAATTTACAATTACCTATCCGGCGACAATTGTGACATTTCACCAGAACCAACTTTTAGTTGCTCAAGCCGGTGAAGTCAGCACAACCCCTTGGGATGATCCGCTGCGTATTTGGCGTGGTAGCGTCGCAAGCGTAGCCGGCGTTTATGCCATTCAGCACCCAAAACTTTTCCAAGCAATCACGGCATCACTTGTTAAGTAAGTTATTTCAAACTATAATCCTTAACTTATGGAACCATTACCACTCCTTGGCGAGATTGATATTGATGCAATACAATTTGCCGACCGCAACAAATGGTCTGCTCGCAGCCAATATTTAGGATTAGAAAAGGGGTTCGGTACCGTCGACACTAAGACGTTACGTCACTTTGCCGACTTCTTAGAAACAGCAGGCAGCCCGCAAGATTTAGAGTGTGCCGCATCAGCACTCATAGAAGCATCGTTATTCGATCCAAATCGTACGCCAGCTACATACGAAGCTAATCTTTACGACCTAGAATACGCCGATTTGCTTATAGAAGAAGCTAAGCTTGGTTATCGCCAATCACTGGAACAAGGCAGGCAGCACCCTGATGACCTTAATGATTTGTTGCGAGTAGAGTTGCGCTCGCTTTTTAGTGATATTTACCGCGAGATTATTGAAGGCAAAATTACCCCTCATACCCGCGACCAAACATTTGCCAGAGTCGCCTTACTTGGGCAGTACACACTACGTCACGCAAGCGACGCTGATCCGCTTTTTGTCGGACAGGCTGTTGAATTGTCGTACGAAATCGCCACCATTATGGCCAGCTTCGCCGAACATGACCAACTTATTGCATTACCAGCAACACCGCGCGCCAACTATGCGCCACATACTTCGGCTCACACCTGCGACTTACACTATATTGGCCTCGACGAAGGTGGCGACATTACTCTTAATGTGCCAGTTGATATTGTGTCGGGCGAAGAAATGCGCCCTCACGCAGCTTTACGTCAAAAATACGACAAGAAAAAAGTTATTTTAGCACACACATTTTACGACCTAGGCATTGGCCGATACGAAATTGGTAAATTTTTTAATAAGCGGTCAATTAACCAAGATTCACGCCGGCAATTACTGCAGGCGCGCGATGGATTGTTTAAGGTAGTCAGTAGGGGAGTAGAGCGGTGGAAAAATGATTCATCCACCACGTAAAAAGCAGTAACCGAAGCTACTACTTTTTACGTGGTGGGCGAGGTGGGACTTGAACCCACACGATATTACTATCACAGGATTTTGAGTCCAGCGCGTCTACCAATTCCGCCACTCGCCCATAAGAAATCCTGCGGAGTATTATATACTATCTATAACAGTAACGCACGTAATTTATGCAAAATAATACTCCACAGTTTACACCACAAGAACGACATATACTTGTCCCAAACGCGCAAGACGACCAAACAAGGGCTGTTAATGCTGCGCGCGCCGCAACTGAACATGTATACAACAAAACCACACAACAACAAACCACACCGATTGCAAACCAACAAAACCCCTACGACCGTACGCACCAAGAAAACTTTGACTGGCGCCAATATCACTCAGCCTGGCAAAATTATTACCAACAATATTACCAGCGTTACTATTGGCAACAGCTTCATGCCGAGCGACAAAAATTAAGCGCCAGCCAAGCAAGCGCAGCTGCTGAAAAAATAGCGAGCGGCGAACCACTTACTGGCACAAACACAGAAATCGACCAAAAAACTAAAGTCGCCCAACTCAAACAAGACATTACCGACACAGTTAAAAAACAAGCTACAAAAGCGCGCAAAAGCCGACACTTTATACCAATTGCCAGCGCCTTGGGTGTTGGGTTAGCGTTTTTGTTTTTGCAGTTTAACAGCGTGGTCTTTGCTCAGGTACGATCGTATGTGAGCCCGGGCGATCTTAGTAACGACGCGCTTATTGTTGACCCAACAGCAAACCCAAACGTTGGCCCAGAGCCTAAGCTTATTATTCCTAAAATTAATGTAGAAGTGCCGGTTGATTACAGCGTAACTGGCCTAACCGAAAGTCAAATCCAAACTTCGCTGCGCGACGGCGCAACGCATTATAACTTACCTGGCGCCGACGCCGTACCAGGTCAGTATGGCAACACTGTTATTTTAGGCCACTCCAGCAATGACGTCTTTAACCAAGGTAAGTATAAATTTGTGTTTGTTTTGCTCGACCGCGTGCAAGTCGGCGACACATTCTACTTAAACTACAACAGCAAACGTTACATTTATAAAGTCACAAAAACGCAAGTGATTGACCCCACGCAGGTGAGCGTATTGCAAATTGGCACCGATAAAGCAATGGCAACATTGGTGACATGCACGCCTCCGGGAACTGCGCTTAAACGGTTGCTCATTTTTGGTGAACAAATTAGTCCCGATCCAAGTGGCGCAGCGTCTGCAACGCAGCAGCAACAGTCTACGCAAACGACGCAAAAAACAACAATTCCTGGCAACGAGCCCAGTTGGCTTGACAATATTTGGAATTTCTTCTTTTAGCATAACGACGCCCCGACTGCACATGCAAAAGCTGCAGTCGGGGCGATTCATTAGCGCCTGGCATTGATAGTTGCTACAAGCGCCGCGGCAAGAATTCGAAATGGCGCCTTTTGTTTTTCGTCGGTCATGAGCACCTGACCAAGATGTCGGTTACGAAAAATGCGAAAACTCATCTGTGGTCGTTGACCAACAGCCAGCGATTTGAGAGGCACTGTGATAACCGAACCATCGACACTAAAAAGCATTTGGCGAGTCTCGCCATCTGCACCAAACGACCAAAATTGGCAACCAGCAATGGCCATCTGCAGCGTTATAGTTTCGCCAACGGCAAAAGCAACCCCAGGCAGTGCCTGTGGCATGTCTGAAACCATAAAGACTGACCGCAAACCAACTATGACGTCAGTCACAATGACGCGTCCATATTGCGAGTGCGGTCGGGTCACATGTAGCTCGCGCAACGGAGCCAGAAACTGTTCGATGTCGAATACGCAATTATCGCCAACGACTTCTAGCGGGAAGTTGACCACGATTTCCTTGAACGCATTCGACAGCCCAAACTCAGCAGCCAAATGCTCGTCCCAACAGGTCCTGGCGCCATTACGGTAATCTGCAATGTGCAGCATAAAGCCCCTGCCATACTGCCAAATACTAAAACACGTCGACGGAAACGCCGTCGACGCGCGCATACGCGTCGGGTCATAAAGAAATATGTGGTCTCCAGTACCTTGGGCGTCCTTGGTGATTGCATCCGTAACTTCTGCCATAATGGCATCAAGCGCCGGCCCAGTTTCACCCGTGCGGCTCGCGATACAAAACAGTACCGCACGCAACTCTTGTAGCGTTACCGGAATGCAGTGCAGCCACTCAAAAACGGCCGGTTCACCGATTGCTGCCACGGCTTGGCTCCTACCTATGTGAAAGGGCACGTAACGATTACGTAATCATAATTGCAAAATAACATCTTAACAAGTCTATTGTTTTACAAGCTGGGATGCTTGCAAAAAATAACTGCCATTGTCGTTGTTCTTACCAATACTAAACAAGACATTGCCATTTTGGCTGAGAGTGACGTCGAATCCTGGCGCAACGGTGGTAATTTCGCGGTCATTTTGGCCATCGAACTCAACAAAATGTAAGCGGCTCCCATTGTCAGACCACAAATAATAATCGTCAAGCCAGCTCATTGGATTAACATTGCTCGTGCCCATAAATGGCAAAGTTGATTGATAGGCTTTGCCAATCTCGAGGTCATACGTGGTCACCACATCGTCGTAGCCGGCAGTGATCATACGTCCGTCATTGCTCATTTTTAGCCACTGCGCAGGTTTTGCAAGATTAAACGATGCGAATTCGGCTGTCTCTTTTGTACTTGTGGCAGGATCACGCAAAATTTGTATAGCACCGTCACCTTTATGCACGGCCAAATAATTATGATTATCATATTGTCCGTAGACTATAAACAGCGCCGCTTCGGCAGGGTATGTCTGTACGTCGGTCTCTTTATTATTAGTGTATAAACCGACGATTTGCTGTGCAGTGTCGGCATTACTTGGATCCGACTGGCGCTTAGCTATAAACGATACAGTCCCGTCACCGTACACACTAAAGTGAGTGACGTCAGATACAAGCGCCGCCGAAGCATCACTTGCACCAATATCAAGGCGCCGCAAAACACCGTTGGTCGTCGCGTACATTACGTTAGAATTATTGCCCGCAAAATGGAGCTCACTTATGCCCAGCCCAAACAGATTTGTGACGTTAACGGCATCATTTGGTTTTTGGCTATCAACTCGCAACCATTCATCATCGCTGCCATTTTTTTGATGGACAATAAAGTAGCGCGAGCTTAAATCCCATTCCACAATATTCAATGTGCCATAGCTGTTATTGGTTTTACTAAGCTTGTTGTCGGGCAATGTAAGGTTGGTATACGTTGGCGATTTTTCATTACTAATATCGGCAAGGGTGAGGTTGGGCGCGTCTGCTTTTGGCTGGAATAACATCCAACGTTTATCTGGCGAAGTACTAACGCTATCTAACGAACTAAACGTTTTAAGCGGTAATGTCGTAACTGAATTTGGCACAAACCGGGTGTAGTTTAGCCATAATAGCTGGCCTGGCGCGAGCGTGACGGTACGCTGCCATTCGCGGTAGCCATTAAGTTGCATAGCAATTGTGTGCACACCAGCAGTAAGGTTGGCACGACCGGGCGTGGTAAAGTCCTGCATTTTGCCGTCAACGACCACAGCAGCACCTTCTGGTGAGGAGCGAAATTGTACAAGACCACCTTGCTCAAACACCAGTGTTGATTGATCAAAGCGATACCCCATTGCATAAAAAATCGCTAACGCCGTCAACAAAACAGTGGCGAGCGTCATAACGCCGTAACTGAAAAACCGGAGTGCAAGCTGTGCACGTTTTGACCGCAAAGAAATAGGGAACATGATGGTACTTTTAGTGTAGCACAAATTACGACCGGTCGTCGTTAAAAGCACTTGCGTCTTTATCATAATACTCGTACTATTGAGGGAGTTATAGGGCGCACAGGAGCAACTGCAAAAGAGGGATAACACCAGGGGTATGAGCAAAACAACCATCACAATCAACGGCCGACTATACGATGCAATAACAGGGCAACCAGTCGTCACACCACAGTCAACACCTGCGCCACGCGCCGGGCAAAAGACAGAGCATCAATTACGCGCTTTTAGTGATATTGGCCCACAAAAAACCGCAGCAAAATCTCATCCTGCGGTCCAACGCAGCTCTCACCCCAATGCACATGCCGTGCACGCCGCGCCACAAAAATCCCAAACACTTTACCGTAAAGCTCTTAAAAAACCTGCCGCTGAACCTGTTGCTGAACGCCAGCAGGCAAAAGCTGCGCCTCAGCGCAGTCCGCTTATAAGCAAATTCGGCGCAAATGCTACCGTGCACCATGATATGACTCCACAACCAGTTGCAAAACACGATGCGCCAATTGCACCAGCTCAAATACATCCGACCGTCGCTAAAGTTATGCAAAAACAAGTGCCAAAGCCGCAGGCGACTGGGACCGAACTAAAAGAGCAGCTTATAAAAGAGCGCTTAGCCGAGGCAAAGCCAGCCGTAAACTCAACTCCCAAAAAAGCATGGTTTAAAAGCAAGCCGCGTATGGCTACGGTGCTTACTGTAAGCTTAGCCTTACTTGTGTTGGGCGGCTATTTAACGTATATGAATTTACCGGTCATCTCTATGAAAGTTGCCGCTGCACGAGCTGGCGTTGCAGCAACCCTACCCGAATATCACCCAGACGGCTACAGCCTTGACGGCCCCATCACGTACAGCCCGGGTGAAGTTGATATTGCTTACAAATCAAACACCAACGACAATAACTTTAAAATCAGCCAAAAGCAGTCCAATTGGGACAGCCAGGGTTTACTCGATAATTACGTTACTCAACAAACCCAAAATTACCTTACGTATCAAGAACATGGCGTAACTGTGTACACCTTTGGCAACAAAGCCGCCTGGGTGAACGGTGGGTTACTGTACACGCTTGATGGCAGTGCCAGTTTAAGCTCCGACCAAGTTCTGCGCTTAGCAACAAGTATGTAGTGGGCGGGTTTCCGGCAATGCCGCGCTACAGTTTTTGACTGCAGCGCGGCATTGTCTTAGGGAGTATCTTCGTCGTCACTTTGTTTTTTGGCGTCACGCTTGTTGGTGAGCTCGTAGCCGTAGGCCTTGCGGGCGTTGCACTTCAGTATTACCGTTCGGATGGCTTGGTACGATTCATCGGAAAGCCCCGAGCTGTTGACGTACTGCCGCACAATCGCTTCGATAAACGACAACGGCCTGTCAAACTCCAGCACCGCCCACCAGCCTTGGGACTGCACGCGGCCGTTCTGCTCGACGGTCAGCTGGACAATGCCGCTTACACCAAAGGTAATGTTCAAAAGCATTTCGTGCTCGCCGTAGTAATGAATGACGTAGCCAACGACTCGCAACAGCTGTTTGGCAGTCCAGCCATTACCGTCCAGCAAAATCATGGCCCTAAGCCGCCGCATATGACACAGCAGCACAATCACCGTAATAATGCCGGCGGCCCATAGGCATTCGTACACCCAGCCACTCGTTAGTCCGCGATTCGCAGCAATGGCAAAGGCGAGGACTGTCGCACAAACCGAAACCAACAAAGATAGACAAAAATAGACCCACGACGACCGACTGCGCCGCGCTCCCGGCTTACCTAACCACATAATGGCAGCGGGAACTGCCGCGACTGCAAGACCGATCAAAACAGTGGCTATGGCTTTGTACAGCAGGATTACTGTTGCTCCGTCCAAGGCACGTCCTAACGTGTGAACCTACTCCGGCCACCTATTAAACTACACATATTATGGCTTGCGCAAGCCGACGTTTCAAGGGATAATACTGTGCAGATATGAACACACGCACTCGCTTCGCCCCCAGCCCTACCGGCGCTTTGCATTGTGGCACCGTACGCACTGCGCTTTTTGCCTGGCTTCTTGCTAAACAACACGGCGGCCAATTTTTGTTGCGCATCGAAGACACTGACCAAAAACGTGAAGTCATTGGCGGCACCGACAATATAAAAGAGACTTTGCATTGGCTCGGCCTTGATTGGGACGAAGGCCCTGACGTTGGCGGACCGTTTGCACCATACGTTCAGTCGCAGCGACTCGACATTTATAAAAAATTCGCGCAAGAACTCGTCGACAAAGGCCTAGCATACGCCGACCCCTACAGCGCCGAAGAGTTGCAAGCCCTGCGCGATAAAGCCATCGCCGCCAAACAACCTTTTTTGTACCGCAACCACCGCCCAGCCAACCCACCAAAATGGGACGGCAGCCAAGCCCTGCGCATAGAATTAGAGCCCAAAGCTTGGCAATGGGACGACGCCGTTATGGGCACGGTCAAAATGGGGCCAGAAATGATTGACGATTACATCATCATAAAAGCCGACGGCTTCCCAACCTACAACTTTTGCCACATTATTGACGACCACATTATGGGCATCACCCATGTCATGCGCAGCCAAGAATTCATTAGCAGCGTGCCAAAATTTTTGGCCACGCACGAAGCGCTCGGCTGGCGACCACCAATCAATGCCATTATGCCGCAAGTCATGGACGAAACCGGCAAGCGCAAATTAAGCAAACGGCACGGCGCCAAACCAGTTTTAGACTACCGCGAGCAAGGTTTTTTGCCCGAAGCGCTGCTTAATTTTATGGCGACCATTGGCTGGAATGACGGCACAGAGCAAGAAATTTTTACCGTTGCCGAACTCATAGACAAATTCAGCCTAGACCGCGTGCAAAAAAGCGGCGGTATTTTTGACGAAAAACGTTTGGTGTGGTTAAACGGTGCGCATATTCGGCGCCTCAGTTTGGATGATTTGTACGACCGCGTGGCCGCGTTTTGGCCCGCTAGCGCCGCAAGTTTTGACGAAGATTACAAAAAAAACGTCCTTCAACTCGTGCATGAACGTCTTAAATTTTTGGCAGAACTGCCGGAGCTGACCGAGTTCTTTTTTACCGAACCAACAGTGACACCCGACGTTTTTGTGGCCAATAAACAGCTCAAAAAACTCACGCCAGAAAAGCGAACAAGCATGGTACAAGCCGTTATCGCCGAACTCGACCAAAGCGATTTTAGCGAAGCAGACTTAGAAACACGCCTGCGCCCATTGGTCGAAAAACTAAACACCAAACCGGGTATTTTGTTTGGCCTTATCCGCGCCAGCATTACGGGCAGTAACGTCGCGCCAGGCTTGTTCGAAACCATGCACGTTTTGGGCAAACAAAAAACGCTTGCGCGTTTAGACAAAGTTATTTAGGGTGGGCGCCGTCCGCCGCGAGTGTGCCTGTGAAGGCGACAAACGCGGCGGACGGCCGGAGGGTCAGTAGGAGATGTAGGCGGGGTGATACGGGTTGAACTCCGGTCTCGGAGCCCCATTGACCCGAACGGGCGCCCCGCTCAGGAACGGCGACGGCCAGCCCATGTTGGCGTACTGCGCTGTGATTCGCCGGGCGTCCTGACGGATCTCCGCCATGTAGTCAGGCGTGCTTGCCGCCTTGGTCAGCACCTCGTGGATCATGGCGAGGACCAAGAAGATCGCCGCGACGCCAGCGACGAGGCCGCTCCCCGTGGCGAGGGCCGTCGCGGTGAACATGGCGAAAAACGCGCCGATGGTGACCGTCGTCCTGTCCAGCTGACCGAAGTCGCCGGACGAATTGCCATCCTGCATTTCTGCTCCCTCGATACGCACTCACCCCATTGGCGAGTGTCGTTAAATAGATATTTTACAACTAATAAATAACTGTGTCAATAGTTTAGACCTCTCAAAGCGCTCATGCTATACTAAAAGCATGAAGCCACGCGGGAACGGCCAGTGGGCAACATTTGCCCAATTTGTTGGCAAACACCATAAAATCACCATCGCACTCAGCGCCGGCATGTTTGTTATAGGGGTGGCTTTTTTAGTAGCAGGATTTTGGTTTGAACACAAAACTGCCACTATAACAAGCCAAGGCGTTAATCAAAGTCAAACCGTCCACGTGGCAAGCAACGGCCAAGTCACGTACTATTCGCCGCTAACTGGCATAAAAGTTGCCGACCAAACCGCGACAAAACGCGAAGTTACGGCAATTATGATCGAAAACAGTCCCGATGCTCGACCACAATCTGGCCTCAAAACAGCCGGCGTTGTATTTGAAGCGGTTGCCGAAGGGGGCATCACTCGCTTTTTGACACTTCACCAAGAAGACCGCCCCGGACTCATCGGCCCGGTGCGCAGTTTGCGGCCGTATTATATTGACTGGTTGGCGCCGTTCGATGCTTCGGTCGCACATGTTGGGGGCAGTGCGAACGCGCTAACAACCATTCGCAATGGGCAATTCAAAGATATTGATCAATTTTTTAATGGTAATTATTACTGGCGTGCAACCGATCGCTATGCACCGCACAATGTGTACACTAACTTCGACAAGCTCGACGCATTAAATGCTGCCAAGGGTTATACAAGCAGCAACTTTACCGGTTTTGGACGCAAATTCGACAATCCGGTTGCCGCGCCAAACGCCAAACAAATTAGCGTCCACATTTCGGGTCCACTTTATGACAGCGGCTACACGTGGGATGCAGCGAGCGACAGCTACTTACGTTCCGAAGGCGGCGCACCACACAAAGACCGCGAAGCCGGACAGATTAATCCAAAAACTGTTGTCGTCATGCGCGTACCCGTGCAAATTGCTTACGAAGATGGTTACCGTGAACAAATGACCACCACTGGCGTCAACCAAGCTTACATTTTTCAGGATGGCACAGTTATCGACGCTTTCTGGCGCAAAGATGGCCAAAAAAACCAGCTGACATTTTACGATCACGCTGGTAATCCTATTGCCTTTAATGTTGGCCAAACGTGGCTGACAGCTGTCGCGCCTGACGAGGCAGTAACATGGCAATAAAAGTCCACGAATTTTTTAGCACATACTACCGCAAGACTATTTTACAAGTAGTTACTCTGCAAATTGTTGGCGCATTGTTGGCCAGCGGTTTAGCCTGGGTTGCGTGGCACAACCTTGGTTTTGGTCCGGTGCCAACATTTGTCTTTGGTGTTTTGGTTGGCGTTTTAGCAAATATATTGGTCATTATATTTATTTTGCGGCTCACCAGCGAACCGCTGCGCATAATGAGCCAGGCTGTAGCGCACGTTTCAAATGACCCAGTCGTTACGCCGCCGCCCGATATTAACAGCAAAAGGTACGAGCAGTCAGGACTAAAAGCTATGGTGCAGACAATTTTTGAGCTGGCCGTTGCCGATCCGAACGTAAATACTACGACGCAGCCTAATGATTTTTTTAAAATTCTGGCTGATGGTTTGCCCTGCGGCATTATTGCCATGGATGCCAACGGCACAATTATGTACACCAATGCAGCAGCACCGGTTGCATCAACCGCCGACGATGGCCAGCAATTATCGCTCATCTTTGAACAAAATGATGATCTTGCTAAATGGATCGCCGATTGCCAAACCAATAAAGTTCGTGATGACCACCTGTGGCTCCGTGTCGCCAACAAACCGCCGAGCGAAAACGACCGCCGCATTTTTGACGTGTCCGGCCATTACCAAAAAAATGCTCAAGCTGGCATTGAAGTATTGCTCGTTGCCTTTGACCGCACCGCAGCATACGCACCAGACCAAGACGACATGGATTTTATTGCCCTTGCTGCGCACGAATTGCGTGGTCCGATTACTGTTATTCGTGGCTATTTGGAAGTACTTAAAGACGAACTCGCCAGCAAACTCGATACTGATCAACAAATGCTTTTGGACCGCCTACAAGTGTCGGCCGAGCGTCTTAGTGGCTACATAAACAACATTTTAAATGTGTCGCGCTACGACCGAAGTCGTTTTATTGTGCACCCGCAAGAAGAAAATTTGTTGGACGTTTTTAAAAGCCTGGTGCCAGACCTTGCGCTGCGAGCCAGCACACAACGCCGCAAACTGACGTTCCAAATTCCGCACGATTTACCAACCATTGCCGCTGATCGCACCAGCCTCAGCGAAGTCATTATTAACCTTATCGACAATGCCATAAAGTATAGTCACGAAGACGGTGAAGTCGTCATTGGCGCCCGTCGCAAAGAAGATTTTGTCGAAGTCACCGTGTCCGACAATGGCATTGGCATGCCCGAAGCAGTTGTCGGCAACTTGTTCAATAAATTTTACCGTTCGCACCGTTCGCGCGAAGCCGTGGGCGGCACTGGCCTCGGGCTCTACATTTGTAAAGCAATTGTCGAAAGCCACGGCGGCAGCATTTGGGTTCGTAGCAAAGAAGGGCAGGGGACAACCTTTGGATTTACACTCCCTGTATATGCTACCGTTGCTCAAAAGTTAACCAATGGCGATAATAATGACATCACACAGCGCTCTGAAGGCTGGATTAAAAACCACGCAATGTACCGGAGGTAGCAATGGCAGCAATCAAAACAATTTTATGTATCGAAGACGACGTATTTATCGGCGACATGTACAGCCGCAGCTTGCGCAAAGCCGGCTACCAAGTTGATCTTATTAGCAATGGTACCGAAGGGTTGCAGGCGGCGCTCACTCAAAAATATGACCTCATTTTGCTTGATATTTTGTTGCCAGAAACGCACGGTACCGAAATTTTGCAAGCCCTGCGCGGCAATGGTGACAAAGTCCCGAATTCGCGCATTTTAGTGCTAACTAATTTTAGTCAGGACGAAGAATCACGCCTCGCTATGCAAAATAAAGCTGACGGCTACTTAATTAAAGCCGATATAACACCACGCAAACTAATCGAAATTATACAAAGCTTGCAGACAGCAACGTAATTTATGCTATAAATTATTAAGGACAAACCGAGAGAAGGGCAAACGGTGCTGCAAGCCTTATTGCGCAAATTGTTTAAGTACAAAAAATTTGACGCAGACAAATGGTGGACAAAACAACGTGACAAATACCGCGCCGCTTGGGATGAATTTGCAGTCGACAACAAAGCGCTAGCGATTACCGAAGCCAAAGACGAATACGAGTACCGAACCAACGAGCTCAACCAGCTTTCCACCCGCACCAACATGTTGGTGACCATGGGCGGCATTGTGCTGGCCGCATGTGTGTTTTTCTTTCAGGGTGGCAGCACTGTTGTCGTAGTTCTGTCAAAGCTCAGCGCCTGCGCTACCGGCACAGCCATGATCCTTGCGCTGCGGGCATACATGACCAAGTTCAAGGCGCTCATCGACGACTTTATGCCAGCCGAAGTGTGGGTTGGGCTGATTAAAGAACCATTCGACGTATACGTCAAGCACGTGTTGCGGACGCAACGCAAAACAAAGCCGCTGGACCGCTACAAGCGCCTGCACGCGATTGCCGTCCCTAGCTTGGCCACAGGCATTGCGCTGATTATCGTCGCCTTTATTTTTAGGTGAGTCCGTTGGTTGGGTGTCCGCGCGGGGGCGCCCAACCACGGCACATGTGGTACACTATACGCATGTCAGATGCAAAAGGCTTACCCAGCCGTATTGATCTGGAGCATGTCCTTGACAGCATGAGAGGTGTCTACTTCGACTATACGAATCGTGGGATTCAGCTACTTGATTTGCTGACCCGTGAACCGCTCAACCCCAACGTTCCGCCGCCGAGTGTTCTGCAAAGCGAGCTGCAAAAGGATGGGTTTGCGTACCTCAGGACCTTTGCCCGTCTGGGCAGGACTGTGCCACTCATTCTGAACAATCACAATGGCGCAAGCGATGTAGTCGACTTGGTTGAACAGCATGGCCATCTACTGTTGCCGGCCCACACCGTTGCCATCGAAACCGGCTGGCGGCGCCCGAAAGGCAAGGGACTCAGTGATGTCGAATTCGTTTTGAGCCCCAACCCACGCCAAGCCGTTTTTCAACAAGCGCTGCATGACTGGCTGGCGGCTAACAAAAAGCGCGCACTACCGTGTAAATATTCCGTCAGGGATGACCTGACAGTGGCCATGGAGCGCGCCAACGAACTGTACCTCGCCGTCACAGCAAACGAAGGCGGCGTCCTCGACGAACGCAAGCGCAACTGTGCACGGCTCATCCTAGATTGCTCGCTGCAGTACAGTCGTCAGTGGCTCATTTTGGGGCAATACGGCTACTGGCACTTGGAAGCAGGCCTCGTTGCGCCCGCCCCACTGATCCTCGGCAAGTGGCATCGGCCGAGCGAGTTGCGCCTGCGCAATTATATTGGCGCACCCGTAGCCGTCCACACCACGCACCATGCCAGCCGACTTCCTGCCTACGGCAACACATTCGTGCGTGTCATGGCAACCGCCGCCGCAACCTACGCACAGCTCGATGTGACCGTCGAATGACGGCCACCACCTGACACAGCAAGGAGGGCGTCCAGACCCTGCGCTCTCCTTGCACACCCAAGACTTATTCCGACGCCATAGACATGCCGCCTCTGTTATGCTACGATGAGAGGCGAATTTGGCGCTATACATTTCGCGTAGACGGGCCAAATATGGCCCTATCGTCTAGCGGTTAGGACGCCGCCCTCTCACGGCGGCAACTCGGGTTCGAGTCCCGATAGGGTCACCATTGCAATTATTCAACTCTTAACAGAGGTAAAAAGTCCCAGCAAGTATTCGCTGGGACTTTTTATTATGCACAAAATTACGATGATACAGAACCTACACAGCCGGATAGGGTTGACCTAAATTAAATGGGCCCAAGGGGCCCATTGCATCACCTACCATCGTTGAAGGGGACGGAGTACCTGAGGCTAATCGGCGCGACCGTAAAACAGTACGGTTGCGATACCACATGTTGGGCCATCAAGTTCAACGAGCTTCATCATCGCCGCATCGTTGTAGCCACCATACTCCCATGCGGCTAGGCCCAATGATGTAGCCTTAAGGATCGCATTTTGGGCGGCATGGCCAGCCTCCAGCAGTGCAAAACGGTGCGCCCTTGATGAGTATTTCGCGGCACTTCTTTTAATGTCGAAGCCGATAATCTGGATGACCGCACTGGCCATCCATTCCTGGCCAATGAAACATGACTCAAGATTATGCGCGTCAGCCTGACGGTATCGTATGAAACCGTTTGTCCGCTTAGCCCAACGATATACACCGGCCGGCATGTCCTCACCACGACGTACAATGTAATCGAGTTGCAAGGGGTACATCGCGCCGGCGCTCGGAATAGTCCTGCGAGTCGTACTACCCCATGCCCCCGTTAGACCATAACTGGCAAAAGCAATTTGTGACATTGCATTGAGACTTATAGGATGTTCATTGAACATACGCTGAGTCCTGCGTATCATCACATGCGCTTTAGGATCCTCGCGACACTGTACATCTATGAACTCACCATCTCGGTCAGAGGGTAGTTGCATGAGCCGCTCCACCGCTCCGTCACCTGGGTAGAGACGTAGCGGATCTGGGTAACAAGCTGCTCGGTGACCATAAAGTGCGACATGATGAGCCTCGTAACATAGACCGAGAGCTTCAAACCTGCTAAATAATGTCAGCAGAAGGTCTTCGTCTAAATCGTTGTTGGCCAGTTGAGCTATCGTCTTATGACCAGTGGATTCGTATAGTATCGGGAGAAGAACGTTTGCGAGCCCTTCTTGTATACCTATACGCTCGCTGGAAGTCTTGAAGCAGTACCCTTGTTCGTCTACGCCTAAGCAAGCAACCATGACTGGACGAGAATTGTGATCCATAATGTCCTCTTCTCTACGGTCAGACTTGTATATAATATCATCAAACGAGACTTCTAGAATGACTGAACATGAACGAAAACCACTAATCCAACCTGAGATTCCAATCGACAGTATCGATCAATTACAAGACAATGTAGAACTCGTTCATATAGACCAAGCTTTCGTTGAGGTGCACATTGAAGAGCTACTATGGCTCTGCAGCTTTATACAGGGGGCGGGTTCACATTACACGGCAGATATGCTGAAGGAACAAAAACGTTTCGGTGGCAGAATAGATGATATGTGGGACTACAGTGACGCAATAGTCGACGCCAGAACTGGGGAAATCGTTAATGTCCTTCTTGGTGGTACTTTAAGTGTCGGCAAAACTTTTCGTGAAATTGTTTACAATGATAGCAGCCGAGAAGTAGGGAATCGTCGTCTATATATTAGCGAGCTTGTTACCAGACCGGGTGAAAGAACGCGGGGTAAAGGTTACGCTAGTGCGGCGCTCAATCGCAGCATACAGCGAGCTTACAATAATGGTATATTGGTTGTTACACTTGCTACGGAACTTAGCGAGGAGAATAGAGGGGTTTTAGACTTTTATGGTACGCGCGGTTTTCGGCCATATTGGTTTCAAGACTACACGCGCCCCTTTCCCGAAGGAGAGCAGTCTGTCTTTTTATATAAATTTACTACGCCGTAATAACTTATTTGTAGCTGCTAAGGATATAGAGGTTACTTGTAGTAAAGGTGGCTTGCCCCATTGTTGGGTCAAATCTATGCGTGCTAATATATCTGAGTCCGTTATGACTAGCTTTCTGTTGGGAGCGGGGAATGGCACATTATCGTTTGGCCCCTTTCTGTTCGTGGAGATACGATGATGGCACTTTGGTCCTTGAAACGCCGGACAAGGTTTTGCGACTCCGGCGTGATTCCGAACTGCTACTTAAGCGGCTCCAGAATGAATGGGTCGAAGAGGGACCGGCAATTCGTACGCTCGCTCAGTATGGGGTAGTTGTCAGTGAGGACGGTGAGGAAGTTGGCGCGCTTCGTCGTCTTGAGCGATATTTCAACGAGCATGATGTTGAGACATACGTTGTGCGAAAGGGCTCAACCAGGCCCGAATTCGCCCTGCCTCGCGAAGGTTACATGCTAAAGGCCGAGCCTCGTACAAAAGGTTTCGGCCAGGCGGATACGAAATACCTAGCCCTGCTCAAGGCCGCTGCGGAAGTCTACGAACGACTTAGCTGTGATGCAAATGTCAACGCAGATTTGCTCGTTTCGGGAGATTCAATCCCCGCTTTGGACGTGCATAGATTTGTACGATATAGCGAATGGCAGTTGCGGCGAGCCGATTTCCCGTATGGGCGCGAGCCAAGTGGAAAGTGGGCTCGAGTTGAGAATGTGGCAACAAATGATGTATTCAAGTTGCCTTTAGAGGTAGTATGCTACCCAGATCGAACCGGAAGCAAACGCGTAACTTCAGCAACTTCCAGTGGTGTAGCCTGTCATCCCTCGCTTGAGGTAGCGCTGCTCAGTTCTGCTTTTGAGCTCATAGAGCGCGACGCTCTTATGGTTCATTGGTTCTGGGGTGTGCAACGTGAGCGCATAGCGCCACCTGACGAGCTAAAGATCCGCGTCTTGCGTCTAGAAAACCTTGGGTTTACCTGCACATTCCTTAACTTCACTCTTGAGCTAGCGCCAGTTGTGCTAGTAATCCTCAAACGGGAAGCAGAGTCGTATCCGAGACTCATTCTTGGTATGGCCTCGCACCCTTCACCTATTGTGGCGATGGACAAAGCTTTGCAGGAGGTAGAGCTTAATGTCACCTTCTGCGATATTGAGACGCCAAGCGTGGACACTGTGGAAAACATCCGGGATGTTATGGACCATCAATTCTGGTATGATAAACCGGAAAATCATTCAGAGGTGGAGTCGCTCATAGGGAAAGATCTCGTTAAAGCAACTGATATACCTGTGGGCCCCAAAGATGTCTCCGAGATGCAAATAGCACTTAGTCGGCTAGGTTCCTCATGGTATACGACTGAGCTCAATCGTGATGGCAGGAGTACTACTGGTCTGTATGTCGTTCGCTCGTTGATCGAAGGGTTGACCCCCATAGGGTTTGGCTATATGATGGAATCGCTTGGTATGGAGAGGCTTATCGGCGCTCCACCAAGTATCGCGAGTGGCCAATTCCGGTCGCATCGCAAAACAGCCGAGGGGTATAAGACACAACCCTTCGCCTGAACGAGAGGGACCCTCATGGATCAGAGTCTGGTCATCGAGGTGACGGACCGCACGGACGTCATCGAGACGACGGGCGCGCCGGCCGGCGGCTCCAACAGCTGCGGCGGCTGCACCGACATCCTCCTGTAGGAAATCGGTACTAGCTGAGCGAGCATTCCTCAAGTCTCTCTTTGTAGAGGCGTGTCGCAAGACACACCCTCCACCCCGGCAACGGGGTGGAGGGCTTTTCATTCTCATCCAATCCGCCCATAATAGTACTAATGAAAAGCAACACCTCAATACAGCTCACCGACTACACCCAACCAACGCCACTCGTCAAAGATACCTTGGCTAACATATCACCCGGTAATGCCTTGGACATTGGTTCGTATGCCGGACGCAACGCGCTATACTTGGCGCACTTAGGTTGGGATGTTACGGCTATCGATACCGACGCTACTGCTTTAGATACTTTACAGGCTACAGCTGCTAGAGAAAAACTTAACATAACTACTCAACAAGCTGACGTCCGCAAGTATCATCCCAAAAAACAGTTTGATACTATTATGTGCCTTATGGTGCTGCACTTTTTGCTCGAACATGACGTGGCGCCGACCATTGCCAAAATGCAGGAGTGGACCAAGCCGCAAGGCATACACATTGTGACAGCTTTTACAGATGGCAACCCACCAAGCACGCGACCATATCTTTTTCCAGCCGGTAAATTAAAAGAGCTGTACGAAAATTGGCATATCATAAGCTACGAGGAAACCTACAGCAGTTGGATTATACCGGACGGGAAGACTGAACCAGAGAGATACATGGTAGCACGGTTAGTTGCGGAAAAGGTGTAGCGTTTTTGGCGATGCCATATGAGTCCGACATAAAGATTGGGCTAGCTATTGTCACAGTTACCCAACTCGATAAGCTGTTTATCTAAATGTTCTAACCCATCCCAAAAATAGTTCGCAGAAGCACCCCGCAGGCTCACCATGATATTATTCCCACTCTTTCTGGAACACTTACAGGTTACAAAAAGCTCACTGCATTTCTGTGAGCTTTTTGTAATTTTAAGGGCGCCCCTGTTACGGGTGTTCGATTCCCGTATGGTGACAGGAGTGACATAAATCTAGTTTCATCTGTTAGAATAAAAAGATGAAGAACTGCCCATCTTGTCAATTCTTAAGGACCACAGATGTCACGCGTTTAATTCATAGCGGTCAATATTGGCAACTTGAGCTAAACCCCGATCAGCAATATCTGGGCAAGGCTGTAGTAACCTTAAAGCGCCACGCATCCGCCCTTCGAGAATTAACCGAAGAAGAAAGTGCAGAGTTTTTCGAGCTCGTTAAAAAGTTCGAGACTTCCGTCGATAGCAATTTTAGGCCCACTCATTTTAATTGGAGTTGTCTAATGAATGATTCGGCTGGGTCAGGCGCGCCTATACATGTTCATTGGCATGCCATTCCGCGCTATAAAGAAGTTAAGCAATTTCATGGTCGCGAGTTTGTCGATCAACGTTGGCCAAAGTCAGCTCGTGATATGGAGCCAAACAAACCGAGTTCAGAAATTTTAGAAGCCATTAGAGACACTTTAAGGCAAACTTCTGATGGATCATTTAGAATGGGCGCGTAAAAACAAGAAGAACATAGCCCGTGAATTCATACGTAAAATAGAGTATAAGGCGCACGAACAGCCAGCTGGTGTCTTTACAGCAGGTTTGCCCGGAGCCGGTAAGACCGAATTCACGCAAGAATTATTGAAGAATCTGGTCGAGCCTGTGCTCCGTATTGACATGGACGAAATTGCTCAACTCATCGAAGGTTACAGCCCGCTGAAGGCTAGTTTGTTTCGCAGTGGCGCTTCTGTTATCTTGGCAAAGATTTATGATGAGGCAACAAAAGCTGGCCTTGATTTTGTATTTGATGGCACATTTGCCCATGATAATGCGCTGAAGAACATGAAGCGAGCTATTGACCACAAGTACATTACAAAGGTCTATTATATTTATCAGGAGCCTACCGTAGCGTGGAAGTTCACAAAAGACAGAGAATTGGTCGAAAAAAGAAGCATTGAGCGAGAAGGTTTTATGAATACATACTGCCGGCTACACGAAAATTTGCAGTCGTTGCGGAAAGACTATAAAGATGTTACAATAAGTGTAATTGTTAAAGACGAGTCCAATAAGATAGGTGAAATATTTGAGAATGTTGAAAACATTTATCAACACACACCTAAGCCACTTACTCGCGAACAGCTGGAACGTGTTATATTGGATTAAGACAAGCCATGAAAAAAATTATTAAACTATTACATCGAGAAAAAAAAGTAACATTGCGGGAAGTAGCCTCACCTAAGCCTTCTCGTACAACTCTTAGAGTTCTTGGCGAAGTTCTCAGCCGTGCGTATGCGGATCAGCAAGCAACGCGTCTTAAAGCACAAGAGATTCGCAGTAACTAGATTGGAGAAGTTGTTGGTTCAGCAACTCGCCCTCGCAATTATTCTCAACGTTCTTTTTGGTGGCATCGGCTATCTTTACATAAAAGAACGCAAACCGCTTGCTATTTTCCTTATTTTTGTGACTGTTTACGAAGTTGTGCGTAACATAATTGTCGCGTCTGACCCGGCGACGCATAGTAATCCCTACGCGATTCATACTTTGCCAATGCTGTCGCTTTTTGGCTCAATCCCGGGGACGATTATTCTTTTACTAATGGCAGTAGATGTTTATTTGCTAGTAAAACGACAAAACCAAAATCGTTTACGGACTACAAAAAACGTCTAGAGCCTAATAAGCCATCAAACAATCGCCGCCCAGCGATTTACATGTTACATGGGAGTGCTGTTCTCGCATGAAAGGACGCGATATGTAGTCGTTCAGCTCGTCGTGACCTCTAGTAGGATTGGGCAAAACAAAACTTTTATAGTATTATATTGTTGCCACGGGATTTCCCGTGGTTTCTGTGCCTACGATATTGGGGAGGTTGTCAATGCGCACCATGCGCGTTGCTGTACTCTTATCTGTTGTGCTGGTTGCTGCTGGTTGCGGTCAGGCCGACCAACCGTCCGCGCCTACGCCCAGCACTCCACCGACCAGTGTGAGCGGGCCCGCTACGACGTCTTCGCCCTCGGCAACGGCCGCGGCGCCTTCGGGCATTGTGATCCAGACCTGCCTGCATGGCAATGGTCGCAAGCTGCAGTTCGTCGACCCAACGACAAAGACGGCCACGACCCGCGTCTTCGTCACCGGCAACTACACGCCGACAGTCGCCTGCACGCCGATCGCCCGCGGTCGCGACGAGCAGCGAAGCTCGTACAACCAGGACTTCACGCTCCTGGCCGCCCAAAAGAAGTTGCCGAACGGCGGGCTTCACACCGGCGTCATTAGTGTCGCCGACAATGAGCAAGACACCTCCGACAGGTTCAAGGACCTTTCGGGTGCCGATGACAGCGGCTTTGGTGCGGACGCCCAACAGTCCGTTGGCGCCTTCAATCCCAAAGACGGCCAATTGTACTTTGTGGCCAAAAACTCGGATCAGTCGAAGCACCTGCTGACGATCAACCCGGCAGGCGGCACGCCCCAAGAGATCCAAGCGCCGGCCGAGGTCAAGCAGGTCAGTGTCGACGCCAACAGCTACCCGGCCAACTTTGGGGTGTATTTTTCGCCCGGCTACGACGCGCCGCTGTTCAAGTTCGACAGCTATCAGATCACAGCCAAGGACGGGTCCTCGGCGTTTTGGGACGCTGGCAATGGCATCGCCTACGGCAAGCCGGGGACGACCGGCACGCTGATGCAGGGCGCTCCGGAACCCTGGATTTACCTCGACCCAACGCACTACATCGGTGTCGACCACAGCAAGTTGCTGCGAGTCACTGCATCGGGTAGCGCCGCGCAGGTCACGTCGCTGCTGCCGGAAACGGACGGGAACATCAAGTCGCCTGTGCTGAGTCCCGACGGCAAGACCATCGCGTTCATTCTGGAGAAGCCTGCCGCACGCGTTCTGTACACCGTGCCGGCTGGCGGCGGCACACCGGTCAAGGTCATGGACCTCGACCAGACGGTGACCACACTCGGCATCGTCGATTGGCGATAACAAGGGCACAGAAGCCCCCGGCCCGCTTAAAAGCGGCAACCGGGGGCTTTTGTTTATGGCGTAAGTAAACCGCGATGAAAGCTATCGCTAGCTGGAACTGCGCACTATAATAATCTCGTGCGAACGGAAATAATTAAACGCCGCGGGTACAATCCAGCTATCGCCGGCGACGAGCTGTCGCTCCGAATCGCCAGCCCACTTCCCACTGCACGCTACATTGCCATGCGGCTGAAAAACAGCGGTGGCAATGTATGCGAACTGTGCTGTGGCATTGGCGTCAGTCTTATTGAGCTGGCAAAGTCGTTCAATTCGCTAGTAGGTGTCGACAGCGACGCAGCTGTCATCGAAAACTGCCGCCAAAACTTGGCACGAGCCGGCGTCACGAGTCACACATTGTTGTGCGGTGATGTCAGTGACAGGCAACTGCTGGGCGGTATCACCGCCGATGTGGTGCTGTACGACATACCGTACTGGAGCAATCACGGCGGCCAGGTTGACGCCGCCACGCAAAACCCAGATTTGCGGCGACTTGTCGCCGACATTCGACAGCTTATAACAAGCAACATTATTGTTTATGCACCAACGCACATGACCTACGCCGAGGCTTCATCCGCGCTGGGCCAGTGTGAATTCGTCAAAATTTACATCTATGGCCGACACGATCGTAACTTTGTGTTTTTGGGTGATATAGCCAATCGTATTGGTGAATATGCCATCGAACTCACAAAGTAAAACGCCACAATAGGTCCCACCCGGCGACAGCGTCGTCGCTGGGTGGTAAATCCATGTCCCGCATAATAGGCTATACTTTGCGAATAGCTCTACAAAAATGCTACATTAAACGCATGGATCCACGCGTTGCCCATCAGCTTTTACACCGATCGCCCGACGCCAATAAATATGACTTTGGCCATGTCTTAATTGTTGGCGGTTCAGCAGGAATGGTTGGCGCGCCACTTATGGCCGGCGAAGCAGCTTTGCGCGTTGGCGCTGGACTGGTAACAATCGCCTCTGAAGCTACAACGACCGAAAAACTAGAACGTCGTGTCGAAGAAATTATGACTATCTCATTGGACGATTTTACAGAGGTAGATAAAGTGATTACTGTTTTGCAAACACACATCGTCAGCCGTCATGTAACAGCCTTGCTTGTCGGATCTGGCTTGCCGCCGAGCGCGCATGCCTTAGTGCGGGCGATTGCCGAACACATTTTGTTACCACTAGTCATTGACGCTGGCGGTCTGGGAGCTTTTTATGACAATACGGGGCTAGCCACGGCGGCTACTAAAAACGCGAGTATCATCCTTACGCCACACACTGGCGAATTTGCAAAACTAGCACACACAGCCGCAAAACGCGACCCAGCCGACCTGCGGCAACAAGCCAAAAACTTTGCGCAGACAAACCATGTGACATTAGTGGTTAAAGGACATAAATCATTAATTATAGATTCGGACGGGCATACTCACGTTAATCAGACAGGTAACCCAGGCTTGGCGACCGCAGGCACAGGTGATATTTTAGCAGGCATGATCGCGGGCTTGTTAGCCCAAGGTAGTGGACCATTTGCAGCAGCGCAAGCAGCAACATACCTGCATGGTTTGGCGGGTGATTTAGCCGCCAAAGACGAAACGCAGGCGGGCGTAATTGCGACAGATTTGCTCGATTACGTGCCGGCAGCGCTTAAAACTCTGATGTAACAGTAGTTGTTATCGCAAATAATCAACCAGCACTTCAGCATGATTTATTTTTGGATCGTGCGCAGCATACAACAGGGTAATGGTTTTATGCTGTCTGGTTAAGTCACGCAAATGTTTTACGGCAGGATTATTAAGGAGTTCGGCATGGTAACGTTTTTTAAACTCTGCAAAACGTTCGGGTTTGTGGCCAAACCATTCGCGGAGTTCAGTGGACGGCGCAATGTCTTTGAGCCATTCACCAAGTGCCGCTTTTTGGTGGCTAACGCCGCGCGGCCATAAACGATCGACAAGCACTCGATACCCGTCGGTGTTTTTGGCTGGTTCATAAATTCTTTTAGCAACAATAGGCATACATTTATTCTATCATTGCGCTTAAGTACCTAAAGTTACTTGTCGTAGACGTTACAATAGCACTGGTGCTATGATAGGGGCAAATGCGACGCTTTACTTTTTTGCTGCTTCCGCTACTACTGTTTTTGCTGTGCAGCGCTTTATTTTTACCAGCCAAACCGATTGTTGCGGCGTGCTCGCCAATTGCTAGCGATAAAGGGCAGAGTGCCGGTACAATCACCGTTACCGAACCCGGCCAATACACCCTGTGGGTCCGCATGTGGGCACCACAGGCTGACAGTAATAGCGTTTTTGCTCAAATCGACGACCAATGTCCTGCCATTGTCAATGACACCAAAACAGGCACCGGCTTTATATGGGCTAATTTTAGCGACGGCCAACCAAATAAATTCATAGCGTACACGCTAAACGCTGGTAAACACACTGTTACTTTAGCTGGCCGCGAAGCTGGCGCAGGCGTAGACAGAGTGTTGCTTACAAACAATCCAAATTGCATTCCCAGCGGCGCGGGTGACAACTGCCTGCAGGCATCTGGGGCGACCACAGCCCCATCGCAATCAAAAGCTGCCGCGCAAAACATAACCGCCTGGCCGTACGCACCAAATTGGTGGGTAGTTATTGGCTGCATTATTGTCGTAGTCGGTGCAGGTATTTTTATAAGTCGACTTTACCGGTCCTTTATAAAATCG